>OJKM01000029.1_pt1 | contig 17729 bp, 18 predicted proteins | sample 1596631 | NCBI WGS metagenome assembly OJKM01 (sample SAMEA3904683, study PRJEB24821) | metagenome | biome: Builtin; feature: hospital; material: surface | place: USA | collected 2013-06-06 | reverse complement strand
GTTAACGACGGGTGTATCACCGGAAAAAAGGCAAGCGCCGAGAGAAAAAAAAGGAGGCTATAGATCGGTACTCTCAAGCAAAGACAGGGTAGCGTCACTGCATCACCATGTCCAGAGCAACCACAAATACCACCCAAAAGATATCCCACCAACCCATTTCGTAGATGACACAAGCTCATCTCGAAATACCTGGAATGGACGCCTAACCCGGCTGGTAGGACTCCTCTCCAGTGAAGCGTCAGCTATTTCAGAGTAGTCATTATTGTCCAGAACAGTCCATCCCTGCCGTCGAGACCGAGTGTTAGCGCCTGATGGGGCCATTGATGCAGCAGGGTCTGGAACTCCATTATTCCCTTCTGCAGACCCTCCAACAGTCTGAGTTTGCTTGAAGCCACGAGCTTCATAAGGAACAGTCGTACTGGCGGCCCTGCTTCGCGTTACAGAATACGCCCCTCCGATCGAGTTGGAAGATGTCGTCGACGGTGACGCGGCGGGGAACTCGGTCGAGCAAGGATAGTAGTCATAGATAGGTCGACGATAGGCCAAGGGTAATATCGAATCTGTGTTGGCAGAGGACCCCGCTTTATGGCGGAAAGAAAGGTAGGTAGAATGCAAAAAGAGAGCCAGAATCGTAAGGGCTAATGTGTAACCATAGACAATAAATATGGATATTTGGTTGGGGAGCAGACACATCTGGTTCTGTAGGGTTGTGGAGGAGCCACCTGAATCAACAGGGTGACCTGTTTCTGTGTCAATGGGGTTCCAAAGAGTCGCCAGTTGGACTGCTGGCTCTCTAACACTCATCGCCAAGGACATGCTCTTCACCGTGATCTCCTTTGGAGCTCCGCTAAACTCAGTATGGATAATCTCGCAGTAGTCATGGTCATCACCAGAATATACTTGCATGACTCGTCCCGCTTTACCCACTATTTCGTTTGATATTATAGGCGTTAAGACGTTCTGGTACTGATATCCTTTACCGATATGGATTGCGTTTCTCTCATCTTTGTCTGGCAGAGGATTAGTCGATGATGGCGGCCAGTGTTCACGTAGAGGGCCACAAGGGGTATGCGGCTCTCTGTACAGAGGAACATGTGTGAGAAGGATTGTTGGAAGTTGTATATCCGGATCTGTGGCAGGTGAATCCTTCCCCGTCAAAGTAGATAGCTCTTTTCGTAGAGCCTCCTGTTTCAGTGTTTTTATATTGTCAAGAAACTGTTGTGTCTCTCTCCACACCTGTGCTGTCTCTCTAGTATTAGGATTTGATCCCCCTGTTTCTGGATTTTCCTGGTCCCGTGCGCTATACGAGACCGAATCAATGGAGACTATCGTATGATTTCCTACGATATCAACTCGGTTTGATTCCCCAAAGAAGGAACGAAACCTGTGGACAACTGGCGTTTGCACGCCATTCCCAAAGCCGATATCATGGTTTCCCGGTAGTCCTGCTACCATCCTCCTTCCACTATGGCTTAATGAGGAACCTTTTCCCCCTAACTCCCAGGTTTCGAAGAATATTCTTGAAAATCGTTTGTATTCTTTCATCCAATAGTCGTGCCCGTAGCTCTTGAAGCTAGGATCCGGGCTAGAATATCCGTCCGTGCCCCATTCCCTTCCTCCATCAAAGAGGTCACCAAGGAAAAATGTACTATCAGGCCGGAGATACTTTTGAAGCAGTGAATGGGTACGGTACAGGTACAGGTCCACGTAAAACTCGGTTAACGAGGATAAAGGCCATGGCCGACCAGGATAGGTATGTGCATCAACAAGTTGTGGATCGGCTATAAAGGCAACGTGGTGAGGTTTGGCGTTGGCAGGCTAGGCATATGAAGAATATATCAGTATAACTAGCATAAACACGAAGAGTATTGGCCGCAAAACGACCACTCACCCATTTTTCCCAATGACTCCAATTGCAAGCCTCCAGGCTTTCCTTGAATACAGTCCTTTCTCCCCAGAACAGTGTAAGGCCCCATAAGAGAATCAACGCCGTGCGAACAGTAAAGAGTGCTTGAAGAACTGCCTTAACAACACCTGACCGGCTGTTGCGTTTTGTAGTGAGGGAAGGTATGCTTCCGAAGAAAGCAACGCGAGTTCGAATTCGATCGGCCCCCCACCGAAAGATTGCAGGTAACTGCTGAGATACCTTTTCGAAAGTAGTTGGTTCAGCAAAAGGGCTGCGGTTGGAATAGTCACTGTGCAAATATGTCATGGCTTGCTCGGTTTAGTATGTTAAAAAGGGGAAATATATACAAGATAAACGGTCCATAGGAAGCAATAAAATGCAATAGCAATAGCAACAACAAAGAAATATTCACAAAATGTGTTGAGAAGCTTGCATTTTTCAAGGGCAGCTGTGGATGTTTCTTCAAAACCAACAATCTTCCCCCTTGTGGACGGTTCTGAGATATCAAGTCGTTTTTGATATTATTTTCGCCGCGCATACGTCGCAAGCTGAGTCATTCACGTGATGATAAGTTGACGGGACGAGACCTCAGTTAAATCACGTGACAATGCTTACTAATGTCACTCCTGGTACTCTGGAGGCTTTTGGACTTTTGAACACTCAAGAGACAAAAGGAAGGCCCCTGACTTTGACAGGAATGAGAGTCCTCTGTGGATGATATTCTAACCATTGGGAGGGGTGGCTTTGAGCGGAGCGATGCCATGGGTGAATGTGAAGCGGGAACTGCTGATCTTGGGTATAACTAGGTGAACTGGCGGAGTTCTGACTATAATTAGAGCACTTCAGCCACTGGTTAACTTGGTGCCTAGTTAACTAACACTTCCCGTAACTGCTGCTAGTTAGTACCGAGTACGGAGTACGCTGTCGTCGTATAACAGCAGCTCTTGAGGTTTCAAAACAGAGACGCCAATACTCAGACCTACCGCCTTTTGAGCGTGACCTTCATCCTCTCTAGAACCGCCTGTTCCCTCGATCCTCATCCAGTCGATGGCTCTTTTTGCTCCGTTCCCTCCCTGATTCGCAAGAGACATTAATTTGTCCAGCTATCATCCTGTCATATATGTTAGCTCGTATTCGACCCATTCTGCAGCACTTGGTGGTATTGTTAAGCTTTTCGCGTTACTGGAAAGGACACTCATGAGGCTGATGCTGGATGGTCAGCGCTTGGGAACCCACCCGGATGATGTGAATCAGGAGCCTGCAGGGTTATCCTGGGACATCAAGCGAGCAGGTTGCATCCCAGGAAGCCCGGCTCCGTCTGAGAAAATGGACCGAATCTAACATTGAGGGTAGAGAATCGCCCCGAATGATCTGGATCTGCACACGGAAGAGGAAATCAAGATCATGCCTAACAAAAGCATAACGGGCATTGGATGGTGCTAAGTCTTCGCCACTAAGGCTTGTAGCACGTCTTGAGAGTGGACGACTGGCTAATATTGGAAGGCAGAAAGTCCCACTGCTAGCACGAATGGAAATCATCTCGTATTGAAATCAAGAGTGGGAGAGAAGAGAGCCCTGCTGACGGTCGAACCAGCAAATGAGGCTGATGCATGTTACCAAAAAACGCCGCCAGTGTCAGATTGGTGTTTCTGGCTCACTGGCAGCCATTTCGCTGGCGAACTGACCCGAGGTGAGAGTGAGAACTGAAGTAAATACCTAGAGAAACGAGGTTTTGCTACCTAGAGGTCGGCCAACCAGACTGGTTTTATACTCCACTTAGCAAGCATCTGGCGGAGGCCCACATACCAAACGTTGGATATATATTTATTGTTATAGTTATATATCTATACTTAGATATATAAATATATTCCGACAGATATAAAGTTGATTCTTAAGGCTTTCTCGTGTTTCCTCGTGTTGCTGAAGGCGAGACCAGATAATGAGCTCAACACGGAGTAACCCTCGCCTCGGCTGATGCTCAGCAGCCCGCGTGCTCAGTTGTCGGGATGGTACCAGCCGCGTCCTGGGCTTCTATGTTTATATAGCCCAGGCCCTCCGATGGTAAACGCCCGAAGCTACGAACAAGCTGGTTCAATTCGTCTAGAGGAGACATGGAGAAACGAGGCCCAAAACGACGGCAGCAAGCTGCTCATCTCAGCTGTGAACTGTGCCGCGAGCGTAAGGTCAAGTGTGACAAACTTGATCCGTGCACGAATTGTTCGTCAGCGGGTGTAATTTGTGTTCCTGTACGGCGGCCACGTTTGCCTCGAGGTGCCCATGCTCAGCGATTGCGGAGGATTTCTCCCGAAGACCCTGAGGCACCGATACAAATCGACATTGCTTCTCCTCCTGATACTGGAACCATAGCTGAGGATGACCTCAAGGAGCGCATTCGCAGACTAGAGGCCCTGGTGGACAGTATGCGTTCTTCTAACCACATCTCGAAGCAGGTGAGTCAGGGGTAACAGCATCACCACCGGTCAAGAAAATTAGAAGAGTAGCTCATCAAGAATCTTCAAACGAACAAGAATCAGGAAGCTCAAGATACCATTGAATCAACTTTGAACGGAATTGACGATGATAGCCTACTGATAAAAGGCCCAAGAGTTCACCCGAGTGACGGTGGCCTGAGAATCCTGGGGTTAAGTGGATCATCAAGCCCTGAAACTGGATGGGCCTCTATTATCGAGGATAGAGATATATCGATGCAATTGTGCCAGGTATATCTCTTAAATGTAGATCCAGTGATCAAAATTCTACATCGGCCGTCTCTCGAAAAGTGGATGCTGCAGGGACAACGATATTTAGGATTTCCTGAACGCCATGCTGCGGTTGAGTCTCTGGGCGCGGCCATCTGCTATGTTGCAGCTACCAGTTTAACAGAGACACAGAGCTGGGCCCGTTTCCATACCACTAAGTCCAGCATTGTTGCCCGCGCAAGAAGAACATGTGAGACCACACTAGAGAAGAGTAGTCCGCTACTTTCTCCTGAGGTCACCACCCTTCAAGCGTTTTTATTATACCTTGTGAGTTTTCTAACACAGAATCATCAGCACGAGCTTTTCACCGAACAAAACGTTCTAATTCCCATTAAAAACAAACCAGGTTGCTAGGAGGTCAGAGGATCCAAGTCGTGCTGTTTGGACATTGATGGCATTTGCGGTGCGAATCGCGAAAGCGCTCGACCTCCCTAGGGGCACAGACGACAATTTTTTCGGCCAACAGATGCGAAAGCGACTTTGGCTAGCCATCTGCTTGCTGGATTTTCAGACCTCTTTAAGCCAACCTTCTGAGCCTCTGATCACTGTAGCAGAGGCAACATCATCGTTCTCTCCGCCCAAGCACATTAATGATTCAGATTTTGAACCGACAACTTCGCACGACATCCCTGACCGTGAAGGGCTGACAGATACCACATTTTCCCTGGTTTCCTACCACGTACAGGCTGCGGGCCGGTTACTCAATTTCGAACCATCTGTTAAAGACAATGGAAGCCGACAGCAGCACGTCCAGCACTTTGAGCAGCGGACGCTCCGTCTTTTGTTCTATTGTGATCCCGAATCCACGCCATATGCCTGGTTTACATGGCATCGTATTCAATGCTTCGTCTCAGGGGCAAGACTTTCCGCCATCCGCCCTCTTATATACCAACATGGCGACCATCCAATACCAATACCAGATACCAACGAAGGCACAAGCATTCTTTCCTTAGCGTTAAATATTCTTGAAAAAGTTCAGCTCGTGCACACTGATCCCCGTGGAGAGGGGTTCCGCTGGTTCGTTACGGTCCCATGGCAGCCACTCGCCATTGCCATATCAGAGTGCTACATCTGCCAGGATAGAGCTTTGGTACAGCGCGCCTGGCCCATTGTGGAAGCTGCTTTTCAGCAACATGAGGCTGATGTGTCAGGGTCTAGTAAGGCAATCAGCACCACTCTTGAGAGACTGATGTGCCGTGTAAGGGGAAAGCTGTTGCAGTCTTTAGGTGCGAGTACCAAAATAACAACGAGCCCGACGTTTGGTACTACAAACGCGGCAAACACGTTATCGGTACCGCACACACCTCCTTCCCGGTCAAGTATCACATCAAGCGGGGACCTTTTAAGTAACTGGTCTTGGACCACGGCAGAACTTTCACGTCCTGGGGAAGACCCGGCCTTGCTGACTGAGGCTCTGATTTCGACTTCACCACAGAAGATAGATCCTTTGTTGTTTTCACTCGATAGTCAGCTGCTGATTGCTGGACAAGAACAATTGGTCGAGGCTGACCAGTCATGGGCTGCGTGGGAAGAGGTGATTGCGAGCCTACATGATGATGAAACCGGCAGAGCTGATATGTTTCTTTCCTGACGAACTCCAGCATTGCTTTGGATACATTCCGTGAAGTCTAGGGAAGTGGCATAGGAGGTAGAAGATGGAAGAACAGGGAAAGGAAAAAGCAACATTACATCCCGTTAAGGTCCAGGGAGTCTTGTAATAAATGGTTTGGGAGGTTAAACTTGATATAGTTGGCTAGAAATGTGCTTATTTATACCACCGCCCAAAATTTCAGTATATTTCTGGTTATCCGGCTCCGAATTATGCCCAAACCCGAACTAGAATGGGTCCGCTACTGTCGACTGCTTATTTAGATAATTGACTACCTGCCAATGAAGAGGTACAAAAATCAAATACCTTCTTTTTATGCATAGAGATATTAGTTTTCAAAAGAACCGTAAAGTATAAATAAACCTTCCCCTTTTGGTTAGTTTCATAGTTCCTGCAGCAATATTTAAGTTTGCCATACCCATAACTAACTAGGTTAGGCTAGTTAGTTTGTGAGCTACAAGGCTTGGCATTGCTTAAATAATTACTATATATAGAACATGTATATCTCTAAAAGCCGAGGGGTTCCAGCTCTTGTATATACGTGCCATTTGACAGAGTATTCCATGTTATTTGCCCATGACGGGCGAAGTCGGATGCAGAAAGAATGCTGGCGCTGGTTACATTTCCCCCTTGGCGTTGGAAGGTACCATTGGTCGACAGCATGTTTAGGAAGACAGTTGTCGTATTGGTTCGGCTTTTGGCGGATGCATATTTAATACTCGGTTTTTGGCATTGATCTGTCAAAAAGAGTGGTCTCAAGGTTTCAAATGTCTGATTCTAAAAAATCATCACGAAAATTCTTTCGTCTACTGGGTGACAGACTCGTTTCTTCACTTGTTTTCGAACCAACTAGTTTACTAGTTATCGATCAATCATCAAGCGGAGGAAGCATGAGCGGTCGGCTACCATTCAGTCAGTCTTTCTGGGAGGAGTTTCTCATGGGTCGTGAGGGCCATTTACCTGTTCTGCCGGAGCTATCCCATGTCAGTAAAGGCGTTATTCGGATCTTAGGTGGAAACCCAGGTAGCATGCATCTTCAAGGTACAAATACATATCTCGTTGGAACTGGCAGGTCGCGCATCCTGATAGATACAGCTCAAGTAAGTAAACCAAGTGACTTTCATCTGGACCTACAAAAGTTGCAAGTTAGCTAATCAATACTAAAAGGGCCTCCCTGCCTGGATAAACCGCATATCGTCGTTTCTGTCAACACAAAAGATTGAGCTTTCCTACGTTCTCCTTACCCATTGGCATGGGGACCACACCGGCGGTGTCCCAGACTTGATTGCACGAAACTCTTCCCTAGCAAACAAAATATACAAAAATCAACCTGACTCAGGCCAAAGTCCAATCACACATGGGCAAATTTTCTCCGTGGACGGCGCGACCGTGCGTGCGATCCTTACACCCGGACACTCAGTAGATCATATGTGCTTTCTGTTGGAGGAAGAAAACGCCCTTTTCACGGGGGATAATGTTCTAGGTCATGGCTTCAGCGTCGCTCAGGATTTAGGACGGTATATGGATAGCCTAAGAGATATGGCTTCATTGGGCTGCAGGATTGGATATCCGGCACATGGGGCTATGATTGAAAACCTACCAGGGAAGCTAGAGGAATACATCCAGCATAGAGAGGGGCGGGAGCGGATGATGTTATCCGCGCTGACAAGGCATCGGGTCCGAGGTGAAGGGACCAGGGATGAAAGGGTCAAATACGGGCTAACGCTGAATGAAATTGTGCTGGCGGTATATGGAAGATTACCACAGGAGGTAATTGAGAAGGCTTTGGCGCCATCGTTACTGCAGGTGCTGTGGAAATTAACTGAAGATCGGATGGTGGGGTTTAAGCCAGGGGATCCTCTCAAGCGACAATGGTTTGCATTAGAACAGAGACAACGAAACAAAGTACGTGGGTGTCGTGGCTAATGTAGATCAACCTCAGTTGCATATATTTAGAATACAGGTGAATAGTGTAATCTAGTGGTTGTATGCTGGTTATTAAATAATAACAAAGGGATGCATGTATGACTTGGGAGGAAAAGGTATGGCTATACTAATAATATGTCATGCTGGCTTTTTCTTTTTCTCTGAAATCTCTTTCCACTCCTTGGCGGGTCGGTGAAGTAGGAAGAAGCGCTGAGTTGAACGCCGAACAGCCTCTTGGGATCGTTTCCACGCGCCAGCATAATAACTCTTAACAACATTGTCCCAGCCATCTTTCCCACCGCTCGCAGTAGATTTAATTATGGCGTTAGCTAATTCGACACCATCAAGAAGCGCATGGTTACCTCCCTCACCACCAAAGATAGGCATTGCGTGCCATGAATCACCCACAAAGACCACACCCTGCTCACCCGCGCGCCGAGCATCATCCTGCGTAATGTAAACGCACCTGGTAGTCCAATGGAATACTCGGTGGGTCTTGAGGGACTCTGAATTCAAGAAATTTTTCCACGGCTCCGCTAAGCTAAGAGCATCTAACTCCTCGAGTAGCGCTGGAGGAATCTGCTTTGCTTCTTCGGATGGGACATTAGGGCGATACAGGGTATCGTTTTCGCCCTTAACCGGCCGTGAATATGACCAATCGAGATGGACTTTAGTCTTGGTAACGTTGCAGATTGATAGTGGTGTGTTGAATCTGTCACCGACGCCAACCAGAATATTGGAGTGTCCACTATGGGGCCGAATGAGCTTATCAAAGGCAGAGTGAGAAACCTGGAACTCTCCATGATAGTGAATCAAAGGAATTGTCTCAGGAATCACGTTGGGAAGAATCTGAGACCGGGCTGTTCGTGGTTAGTTGATGTCGTCCATCTAATTATAAAACTAGCACTAAGGAATAAGCAGCAGACTGTTGAACGCGACGAAAAGGGGTACATACTGGTAGAATTTACACCATCAGCGGCGATAACGAGAGAGCCCTTATATTTGGCATGGTTCTCAAACACTGCAGTAATATCGCCCAATTTTCCCTCGATTCTCCGCAGTTTATGCCCGTATCGCACGTCAAGCTCATCCTCCCCGCAATCCGCAATCCAGTGGCGCAATGCATTACGATTCGCGCGCACAATCGTCTGCTTCATTGTTGTTAGGTCTGGAGCGACTAATAATTCACCCGTTCGATTATCCCTCAACGCCTGGTCAATCCAACCAGTCCCACCAATTTGTCGGTCGGGCGCGACGCCTCTGGTCAGGTTGCTGAGAGGGAGGTCACCAAGGGCAGCGAGAAGTGACGAATACCCAAACTCCTGAAGACTGATGGCAAATCCTTGATTGCGTTCTGGAGTCGATGCCTCAAAGACGATATTGGGAATGCCATTGTTTGTGGGAAGTCGGGAAGCTGTAAGACCAGCAATACCTGCTCCAATAATAAGAATGGTTTCTTGTGGCTTCCCCATTTTGGCCCAGTTTTGCAATGAGTTTCTGCATTATTTCGAGTAATGTTAATATATATTGATGGTAATAATATGAATATGCGCGGTCTGAATGATCTACTCAGTCGGGTTCTAAAAACCGAAGTAAATGGAAAACAAAATAAAAAGACAGTGCTCGGTGTTTAGAAACGGCTTTTATAGATTGTCACAATCCAGCCTTGGTAGGAGGCGGGGATATGGTGTCGTAGGCGTTCCAGGAAGGAACTAAAGTTTAACTAAATGTATCGAGCACAAGGGGATAACTAAAAATAGATAACTAGTTAGCGAAACTAACTTTGCTTATTAATGAATTACCTGTTAGCTAATTAAAGCTTATTTCAACGTCAAACGATAACCTCTGTAATCTATCTCGACACTGAAGAACGATAAATCAAAATAAATTTCATATTATCAGCATTACACGCCTAACAGATTCAAATCTACTCAAATACACTCCGTCGCTGTCCATTAAGCTGTACTTCATGAGCGAAGTAGCGCTTATACACCTGGGGGTTAAAGTATGAGGTTATATCCAGCTCATTCTTCTTGACGGCCACGGAGTAAAATGCGAGGGCACCTTTCTGCGTTTCCAACTCCTCAACTGGGGTGATGTCTTTCAGCACATTCAAGTATGCTTTCGGATTTTGTCCGCTACCATGTTGCTCCAAATGACGAACCACTGCCTTAGCGGCCGCTAGATCGCTCACAGGGCTGGTGCTCACATCGATGTATGCCTTAACATCTGGCAGTGCAAGCCGTGGTTGGATATCAAAATAGAAGGGGACAACGATTGGGTTCCTGCTACCATCTGGTTTTGTTTGAACCGGTAACTGCTCAGATGAGGGTAGTTCTGCTGGGGCTCCCTTCAGCTCATACCAAAGTGCCTTTAGCTGGCCAAGGAGCTCTCCCGAGATTGAACGTCGGCCGCCCAGTGTCATGATGGCGGCAATATGGTCGAAGGAAGTGTTACGGGTGATGACATAAATTTTCACGCGTGTTTCCTGGAGTTTGCAGCAATCTATTCCGGTTGTGCCAGTCAAAGCAAGTTGACTTCCCTGCGGATCATTGGTCATAAAGTCATGGACGAAATTGAGGCTGTCGAGACACACATCCTCCCCGTAAGTGTCACGCATGGCTTGGGGCAGAATTGTGGTGAGAAGCTGACTAGTTTGCGACGGAACTCGAGGGTACATGTATGCCTTAATATCGATGGTACGAGAGTCAGGAGACATCTCTGCTCCAACAAGCAATGAAGCCCCAGCAAGCTTTTCCATATCTTCCTTTTCGATAATACGCGGCCGATAATGGGGGGCGAAGGTCCAGAATGCCTCCAGATCGACATTGGGTAGAGTCATGCTGTAGTCTTGTAAGAGGGCTTTAGTAGCGACCTCGTTGAGCGGGTCGGCTGGGGTTTTCGTCAGGGCTCCAAGGGGTTCGATGAAGTTGCGGATATGGGGCTTTCTTTCGATAGTGCCAAATCGCCAACTATAGTTGATTGGGCAGCCATCTGCCGCACCGCCGCCCACACGGCTCTTATACCAGGGTGTGTCGGAATGTGGTCGGGGGCCCAGACAAGGGATGACTTTGAAGCGATGAAAGAGAAGGCATTCGACCTGACGATATTCTGGGTAGCCTGCCTCATGCATCATGCAAGCCATATGTCGGCCGGTGACCTTCCACCAAAACTGCACATCTTCGTTGGCCGGGGGAAGGAAACGGGAGACAGACTCAAAAATAGGGATGGAAGTCATGGTTGTGGTAATCGACAGCTAGAGACTATTGTCAAATATGCAGAGCGTCGACCCTCTTCTACCTGAATATTAACCTTTATATGATAACTCGAGCTTCCTTTACCCTCATTGACCCTCGGCATTTACACCCAGCGCTACCTCCGTCGGTGTTTGTGCAAAGGCCGCTGGTTTCTTCCTTCGGATTTTGCAACATCCGGATTTTATGGTCAAGTATAACCGAGGGTTTTGAAACCTACATTTACTAAACCATGTCCATGGTTATTAAAAGGGATTCATAATGTTGCCAGATGTCAATCAACAGGAAAAACTGTCATCATCGGCTACAGCATCATGGATTCAACTTTACGGCGGGTAGTTTTTTTCAGCAACGAGTTCCCCAGTGATGACTTAAAGGAGCTCTTTCGCCGTCTAGATCAACATAGCAAGGACAGGCGGTTCAGACTACTTTCTATCTTTCTAGAGGAATCAACAGCCGTTTTAAAAGATGAGGTGTCAAAGTTTCCCCGGCCACTGAAGGAGTTGGTACCGCCCTTCGACTCCGTCCTTGGTCTCGTCGATGTCGACTTTCGTCAAGGACCTCTGGGAGCTGCCATGGAGAGCTCCATTCTTACCATTTTAGAATTGGGGTTGTTCATCGGGTATGTTTCTGTTCTTTGTTTGCTGGATCAGGTAAAAATTCTAACTAGTTGTATACACTAGCCATTATGAATCGGAGGACACAGAATGGGACCTTGTTCCTGGAGAAAGTGTTCTTGCAGGCCTTAGTATCGGCATCTTGGCTGCTGCCGCTGTCGCTTTGTCTAGCAGTTTAGCCGATGTGGCTAAAACCGGTGCGGAGGCGGTGCGGGTTTCCTTCCGACTGGGTGTCTACGTTGCTGATATCTCAACCAAACTCGAAGCACCGCAGTCAGATGGGACTCTTAGCAGCTGGGCTCACGTTGTTACGGAGATGACAGAGGCGAGTGTCCAGGATGAGCTTAAACAGTTCAACACGGACACGCATAGCCCAGAACTGACTAAGGTCTTCATCAGTGCTGCAGACAAGACATCTATCAGTGTGAGTGGGCCGCCGTCACGCATCAAGGCAGCCTTTCAGCATTCTCCTGTCCTCCGTTACTCCAAATCTCTCCCATTGCCTGTTTATGATGGTCTCTGCCACGCGTCGCATCTTTACACACAGAGCGATATAGATTTCATAATAAATAGCGCAGAGAGTGTTATCCTGCCTGACCGATCAGTACGGCTGGCCTTGCTCTCCTCTCAAACTGGCAAACCATTTATCGCAAAAACCGCCAGCGAGCTCTTCCTTGAAATTGGAACTGAGCTACTTACTGGCACTATCTACCTTGACAATGTTACTGCAGGCATTGTCCAGCATCTTCAGCCACAGTCAAAAGAAACGAGCAGCTGGCAAATTGACTCATTCCGTACGTCACTTGTGCTTCGCGGCATCCACTCCGCCGTGGAGGCTAACCTTTCTGGAGAACAGCGGCAACTCATCCGTCGAGATCTGGTGAGCTGGGTTAATAGAGACTTCGGGCCCCGTCGACCTCGGTCGTATGCTTCTTCGAAACTTGCTATTGTGGGTATGGCATGTAGGCTACCTGGGGGTGCTGATGATCTCGATCTCTTTTGGAAATTGCTGGAGGAAGGACGAGATACTCTCACTACAGTTCCTCCCGATCGATTTGACCTAAACACTCATTATGATCCCACTGGGAAAACGGAAAATGCAACCCAGACGCCATATGGCAACTTCATCGATCGCCCAGGATTTTTTGACGCGGGTTTCTTCAATATGTCCCCGAGAGAGGTATGATGATCCTTCTGATCAACATAGATCGCCGTTCTTTCTCGAGACTGACCAAATCAGGCTGAGCAAACAGATCCGATGCAAAGACTTGCCCTTGTTACAGCCTATGAAGCTTTGGAAATGGCAGGCGTTGTTCCCGGACGCACCCCTTCCACACACCCTAGCCGCATTGGCACATTCTACGGCCAGGCTAGTGATGACTGGAGGGAACTAAATGCGTCACAGAACATCAGCACGTATGCAGTTCCCGGTGGCGAGCGTGCATTTGGTAATGGGCGAATCAATTACTTCTTTAAATTCTCTGGTCCGTCATTCAACCTTGATACAGCCTGCTCAAGTGGGCTTGCCGCAGTGCAAGTTGCTTGCTCCGCATTGTGGGCTGGTGAGGTCGATACTGCTATTGCTGGCGGCCTTAATGTTATAACGGATCCTGATAACTACTGTGGCCTGGGGAATGCCCACTTTCTCTCTAAGACTGGACAGTGCAAGGTTTGGGACAAGGATGCAGACGGGTACTGTCGTGCCGATGGCATCGGGTCTGTTGTCATCAAACGACTTGAGGATGCCGAGGCTGATAATGATAATATTTTGGCTGTGGTCCTCGGCGCTTCCACTAATCATTCAGCAGAGGCTATCTCGATCACGCATCCACACGCTGGTGCGCAGAAAGCCAACTATCGACAAGTGTTGAACCAAGCTGGCGTTAACCCAATTGATGTTAGCTACATTGAGCTCCATGGTACAGGAACTCAGGCTGGGGACGCGGTCGAGTCTGAATCTGTGTCAGATATATTTGCACCTGTGACACCTCGTCGTCGACCTGACCAGCGACTATATTTAGGGGCCGTGAAAAGTAACATTGGACACGGTGAAGCTGCAGCTGGTATTGCGTCTCTCCTGAAGGCTTTGCTTGTGTATCAGAAAAATTTGATTCCCATGCACATCGGCATCAAGAGTGAGATCAATCCAACCATACCTAAAGATCTCGAGCGGCGGAATGTGGGACTTGCCATGCAAAACACACCATGGCCGCGTCCAGCAGGCAAGAAGCGCCTCGCCGTGGTTAATTCATTTGGAGCCCACGGAGGAAATACTACGTTGCTGCTGGAAGATGCGCCGGAAAGAGTGAAGATCCAAGGCACGGAAGATCGTATCACTCATGCGATACTCTTATCTGCAAAGAGCAAGAAATCTCTGCAAGCTAACATGGAGAGCCTCTTATCATATTTGGACCAACATCCGGAAACGAGCTTGGCAGATCTGGCTTACACTACTTCTTCTCGTCGAATGCACCACAATATGCGGTTTGGTACTTCAGTTTCCTGCATCTCGGGCCTTCAGAAGGCGCTGCGATCTCAACTAGATAACCCTAATTTTGCTTCTGAAGTGCGCCCAGTTCCAAATGAGGCTCCCTCGGTTATCCTTGCCTTTACAGGACAGGGTGCCTACTATCACGGGATGGGCAGGGGGCTCTTTACCGAGTTTCCTTATTTCCGTGCCCAGGTACAGCAGCTTGACCGACTGGCACAGCGGCTAGGTTTCCCATCTGTCGTACCTGTAATTGAAAATAGCATCGAAGATACCCCATCATCACCGATTTTAACGCAACTTAGCGTTGTGATACTTGAAATAGCCCTGGCGCGGTTCTGGTCCTTGCTAGGTGTGAGTATCAGCGCTGTTATCGGTCACAGTCTTGGTGAATACGCTGCACTTGCTGTTTCCGGGGTTATATCGACTGCTGATGCCATCTACCTCGTCGGCCGACGTGCACAGCTGGTTGAGGAACGATGTGCACAAGGTAGCCATTCGATGCTCTCAGTTCGAGCATCAGAGGATGCAATTCAAGAAATGCTTGCTGCTGAGCCTGAGACTGCCTTAATCGCATACGAGGTATCTTGTTGCAATACCAACCAGGATACTGTTATTGGGGGCTTTCAGGGGGAAATCGATGATATCCGCAGGGCTCTTGAAGCAAAGAGCATAAAATGCACAATATTAGATGTCCCGTATGCATTCCATACAGCACAGATGAATCCAATTCTGGAAGATTTGGAGACTTTGGCAAAGGCAATCCCATTCAAAGCTCCAAGTATTCCTGTGATATCACCTTTACTGGCCACCGTCATCTACGATGTGAAGTCCCTCAACGCAAGTTACTTACGCCGTGCCACAAGGGAAACTGTTGATTTTGCGGCAGCTATTGAAGCGACCCAGGATATGGGCCTTGTAGACTCCAAGACCATGTGGATCGATGTTGGGCCTCATCCAATTTGTGCCGGGCTTGTGCGGAGCATGATCCCTTCGGCGCCTGTCATGTCTTCTTGTCGGCGGAATGAAGACAGCATAGCAACCATATCCAAGAGCCTTGTTACCCTCTACCTTGCCGGTCTAAATCCTTGTTGGGCGGAATTTTTTAAGCCGCGTGAGAGGGAATACTCGTTGTTGCATCTGCCAAAGTACCGATGGAACGAAACCGATTATTGGATTCCGTACATTGGAACGTGGACGTTGGATAAGGCTCATCTGAAACATGGAACTAAGCCAACAACCCCATTTTCTGTTTCCATGTCACGTCCATCAGCGCTGCGAACCTCTTTAGTGCATCAGATCACAGCGGAAACAGTTCGGACTACCACTGCCACACTTCACACCATATCCGATATGCAGCATCCCGACTTCCTTGAAGCCATTCATGGACATACAATGAACAAATGTGGAGTTGCTACATCCGTAAGTCGTTATCTTTTCCACTTAATACATAAACAACCACTCGTCTAACTTGGTTTTTGTAGTCTATTTGGTCAGATATGGCTTTCACTGTGGGCGAGTATCTCTACCGTCGACTAGTACCCAATACCAAGGATGTCCATATGAATCTCACTGATGTAGAGGTCTTGCATGCACAAGTCGCCAGCAAGACGAAGGGAAGCGTCCAGCCATTGGTGTTACGAGCGCATCTTGACCTGTCTACTAGCTCCATGTCTCTTTCTTGGTTCAACGCCGATGGGGAGACTGGTGAATGCGCAGCCGAGTCTTTTGCAACAGCGACGATTCTCTTCGAAGACCCAGGGGCCTGGAGGAAGGAATGGGCGCGGTTAGCCCACCTTGTCCTAGGGCGCATTGAAGTATTAGAGCAACGAGCTACTGAAGGCAAAGCAAGCCGACTATCCAAGCCCTTAGCCTACACTCTTTTCAAGAATGTAGTCGATTACGCCGATCGATACCGTGGTATGGATTCGGTCGTGTTGGACGAACTTGAAGCTATGGCTGAAGTGACACTAGTCCCAGAGCGTTACGGCACCTGGCACACACCACCACATTGGATTGATAGTGTTTCGCACCTAGCGGGCCTGGTTATGAATGGCAGCGAAGCATCCAACACCCGGGACTATTTCTTCGTGACACCGGGATGCGACAGCTTCCGCCTGTTAGAGAAGCTAGAACCTGGTGCCCGGTATCGCAGTTATGTTCGCATGTTCCCATTACCAGAGGATCCGAATATGCACGGCGGAGATGTTTACATCCTCCAGGGAGAAGAAATTGTAGGCGTGGTAGGCATGATTCGCTTCCGGCGCGTTCCCCGATTGTTGATGGATCGATTCTTCTCGCCTCCAACTACAACCTCAGTTGCTGGACCTGTACCGCCACTTGCAGGAGCAACCACGAAATGCCACGATATCGCGCAAACTGCCCCTGCGCTCCCAACCCCTACGCCACCTATCGTTGTCTCCAACCCCATTGTAAGCAGCACTCTGGCCTCCAAGGCTCTAGAGCCTGCACCGCTTTTGGCAACATCTTCGGGAGACTCAACCCCCAAGGAGCCTCCCATTGTGACACCGGCGGAGTCAGAGAGAGCAGGGCCCGTGGACAATAACATGATATCGCAGTGTCTACGGCTGATGGCCCGTGAGACAGGACTAGAGGTAGAAGCGCTAACCGCAGACGCTAGCTTTGTGCAGCTGGGCGTCGACTCACTTATGTCCCTGGTATTATCAGAGAAATTCCGAGCTGAACTCGGTGTAGAGGTCAAGAGCTCACTCTTCCTTGAATGCCCCACGATTGGAGAAATGACAGCTTGGATAGAGGAATATTGTTGATCGGAGTAGTTAGACTGTTAACATATACAGAGGTTAATGATATATTTGCCATATTATCAAGATTTGTCACAGCTATCACCCCGTTTAGTCGATCTCTATATATCTAGATAACTTTCAGGCTCTAAAAGACACACCCTTCCTCCCTTGAACGTTAGGGACCAGGCAGAGGGATTAATACCATCAGCTTGATTATCAAACAATATAATAAATCATTCGATAACTATTTTCATTTAATAGCTATCTATCAAGACTAGTTAGTGACAAATTATATATTATTGTTATATAATTGAATATTTTGATTGGTATATAGTAGTCTAATCTCTCTAAATATTTGATACTAAATCTGTCTCTTATACACATCTGACGCTGCCGACGACTCCT
>OJKM01000028.1_pt1 | contig 17741 bp, 18 predicted proteins | sample 1596631 | NCBI WGS metagenome assembly OJKM01 (sample SAMEA3904683, study PRJEB24821) | metagenome | biome: Builtin; feature: hospital; material: surface | place: USA | collected 2013-06-06 | reverse complement strand
AATAACGCCTATATCTATTCAGGGACATCCTGCTAATTGATTCTAGTCTCCCCATTGGAGGTGTTACCATGGCTGTGCTCCTCTTCCTCCTGAATGTTCGCTCCAAAAAGGAGTCGACCCCCTGGCAGACTCAGGTCAACCGCCTCGACCCCATCGGCAGCATCCTCTTCCTCCCCTCGGCCACCTGCTTCTTGCTCGCCCTCCAGCTCGGCGGCACCTCGTACCCCTGGAACAACGGCCGCATCATCGCCCTCTTCGTCGTCTCCGGAGTGCTCATGATCGCCTTCGTGGCCGTCCAGATCTGGAGACAGGAGGATGCAACAGTCCCACCGCGCATCTTCTGCCAGCGCAGCATCGCCAGCGGAACCGCCTTCTCTGCCTTTGTCGGTGGAGGCCTCATCTCCATGCTCTACGCCCTCCCCATCTGGTTCCAGGCCGTCAAGGGCACCACCGCAGTCCAGTCCGGCATCGATACTATCCCCATGGTCCTCTCTCTTGTCGTTGGATCCATCCTCTCAGGCAGCATCATCACCGCTACCGGACACTATGTTCCGTGGATGTACGTCTCGACCGTTCTCATGTCCATCGGCGCTGGCCTGACAACCACGTTCAAGCCTGATACCAACCACTCTGCCTGGATCGGATACCAAATACTGTTCGGCTTCGGCATTGGAACCGGTTTGCAGCAAGCTAGTCTGGCTGCCCAGACGGTGCTCAACATGAAAGACCTCTCGACCGGAGTCTCTCTCATGTTTTTTGCCCAGTCCCTCGGAGGTGCCCTGTTCGTTGCCATCAGTCAGTCACTGTTCTCCAACGCCCTCGCCTCCAATCTGGCGAAGGTGCCAGGCCTGGATGTGAAAGCAGTCCTGGCCAGTGGTGCAAAAGATCTTTCCAAGGTAGTCCCCCTTGACAAGCTGCCGCTGGTCCTACCCCTTTACAACGACAGCTTGAGGAGATCCTTCATCGTCTCCCTGGCAGTCTCCTGTCTCATGATTCTTCCCACCATTGGAATGGAGTATCGTGTCATCAAGAAAAAGGAAAATGCTCCAGCCCCAGAGGCAACTGAGGTATAGACGAGTAGCTATATGATTACACATACATAATTGCATAGCCAAAATTTACATAGTTTCTTTTCTGCATAATGTTTAATACATATCTCCTCTCTGTGGTTTTCTAGTTAAAGTTGCTCGCAAACAGTCTCGTATTCAGTATAACTAGAGTTGGAACTCTGCCTAGGAAAGTAGACAGTACTGAGCGCTTCCAGTATACATTGAGACGGTGAGCACACACTGCAGGATGTTAAGATCTTGCTTATCACTTGTATTCTTGGTTATCAAATATAGATACAAATAGACCGAACATGTATACATCAACACTCTTTCTAGGTACGTCCACCAAGGGTAATCTCAAGAACAGACATGACGCTTCCAATAGGCTGAACAACATTCTTCAAAGTCAACCGCTCGTCCACAGAATGTAGCAATTCCTTCCAATCTTCCAAGTCTCTTTCCAGGCTGTTGAATGCCTCCAACATAGTCATATCCCTGGCTCGCAGAAGACGCTCCTGGGCAGATGGAATAGATCCTGGCTGCGGCAGAACAGTGTCCATTATGATGATGCGAGATGAATCCTTCAGAGCGGGGAGGATGTTCTGGAGGATCTTGACGGCTTCTTTCTTCGGCCAGTCGTGCAGAATCATACGCAACAAATATACATCTGCGCCCTGGAATGGCTGAGGTTGGAAGAAATCATGACCCTCGAAGAAGATGCGCGAAGTAACCCCCTTGCCCAACTTCTCCTGTTGCTCCGGTGAGGCCAGGAATGCTTGTCCATCTGCTGCATTTTCAGGCAGATCCTGCACGATGAAGTTGAGGTCTGGGAATGCGGAGGCAAGTGAAATACTCGCTGCTCCGCTGGAACCACCAACCTGTTTCAAAAAAATAAACGTATTAATGCTGCTATACTTTGCATGATGGACATATCAAAAGTGGCCGAGAAACGAACGACTTACATCTACAACTGTCCCCTTGCCCAGGCTGGCCCAGTCAAACCCTTCAATCAGATAGTGCATTCCAGTGCCGCCGCTCTTCTGCACATTCTTCATGTAGCTGGCGAACTGCCGTGTCTTGTCAGGCTGGGTCTTGAGATGGTCGAAGAACGGCAGATCGGTGTCGAACGCAACATTGTACGCCGTCTGGGTTTTCTCTTCACTGTCCGTCCACTTCTCGGTGGCTTCTACCAATTTTGCTGCCATGGGGACCGAAGCCTCGCACATGAAAGACGCCCAGTCATAAAAACTGGAGTCGGATGCGATAAGCATCGAAGTCGCCGTGTGAGCGACCATGTTGGGCTCTGGCTCGCAGAACAAGTGGTTGGTCATGGCCATGCGAGCTACTGTCTTAAGCTGTTTGACCGAAACTCCAGCCGCGGTTGCAAGAGCAGGATACGAAATGGATGAATCGCGTGGGACCAGCTTGAAAATGCTGAAATGGGTGAGCCATCGGAGGCAGGCAATGTGCTGATACTACAAACAGAAAAAACATCCATTTAGTTGCCGGTACTGATAAATATGGGTATGGATTTACTTACTCCAACAGCTAGATGTGGCAGATACTCGCTGGGGCCGGCAGCCAGGTGGAATATTTGAAGGGCAGCTCCCATCAAAGCCTGTCGCGCCGCACCGATCTCTGGAGGTGCAGAAGGCGGGAGCGATGTAGCAGGAGCATCACTAGCAAATGATGGTGCGGTATGGCCAGAAGTTCGAAGAAACTCGCTCACGATTCTCGCATTTTCTTGCACCTGAGATGCGAGCACTTCCAGCATTGGCTCTTGTGAGTGCGTCCCGTTAGTTTTGGGAATCTCACTGTTGTTTTGCTGCATGGTGGTGACAGACATTGCTGAGACAGTTTTCAATCCCTAAGCTACCTAGTGGAGAAATACACGGAGAAGACTGGATAAACTCGCAGTGCATTCAAAGAAGATTCTTGAGAATGATAAGCAGGGCAAAGTTCAAAGTTACTACAGGTAGATGAAGCTCAGGTATATAGAATATTATTGAGGATCGGGTATGATCACTACCAACTGACAACACCTCTAAGGATACTCCGTACACCACAGCTCGACAGTCTCGCAACCCAAGCTTTGGCAATGCCGAGAATCCTTACCCGAGTCGGTTCCTACGACCTATAATACTGACTTTAGATAGATGGGGCCTTGTCCCATCGATGTGGAAAGATATTTCCGCGATGCAAAGATATAGAACGATGGGGTATTTTGTTACATGTATATGGGGTACACTGTGTACCTGGACCTGGCTGCCACAGTGTGACAAGCATGCAGCACATGTTTACCTTGGTGGCTGAGTTTTAGATGCCGGTCGGTTCGTCCAACAAAGTCTTGCCGCTGAGATCGTCAGACCTTGAATAATCCCGATGTAACCGCCATATCTGGTCCCTATAGGGCTTACGGTATTGGTTCGTGATAGCGAGAACTTTCTCCGCCACGTCGTCAGTAAAAAAAGAACATAGCTCACGCCACTCGGGGGAACGTTTTTGAGTGTATCTTCTGCATTGGCCGCAATTTTAACCGACGCAACCCCGAGACCCGATTCTTAGCCCGATCGCCGGCTTGTTTTCTTCTTCGCCAGATTATTAAATGCAAAAATCGGGACCCACTTTGACGCGGGCCGATCATGGCGGATTCTACCTTAACTAAATTAAGCTTAACTCTTTCTTGGCTAAAGCTTATTATTTGTAACTTTCTCGTATCAAAGTACGAAACTACAGGGATACTTTTGTGGTCCTTTCGAGGCAATTCTTAGCGCCTATACAATTGAAACGTATCTATATCCTTATATACATGATGACACATTACTTTAACATTGCAAACCAAGATGTAAGTGACCAAAATTAGGAATCCATCCTGGGTGAATTTCCTGCGTAGTTCACATCAGTCCAAGAACCCGCCTTTTCCAGGAGCGTATTCTGGTGGTACATTGGGCCACGCATCAACACCATCCATGAAAGCAATAGCCATACCACCACCCAGATGGATCTCAAAATGACAGTGCATGAGCCAAGGTCCAGGGTTGTTAGAATTATATCGTAGCACGATCCAAGATGGTCCATCAAAAGACGTAATAAAGGTGTCCCGATAATTCGGCGTTTTGAGATTGAATTTGGTAGGCTCGGCCTTCATTGCCTCTTCGACTGAAGAGTAATTCCAGTGCCCTTCCCCGGCACCAATCTGCCAGGTCTTTCCAGAATGCTTGTGCATGATATGCGGAAACTCCTGAGGCTGGTTCGGAAGAGAGCCTACTTGAACAACAAGATCAATCCAAGTATTATTCTTAGTACGGATGACAAGGCTCTCGTCCATTGCGTCAGCCGAGTCTGGGTAGTAAAGTAATGGGGCGTATGCGCTGCGATCTTCCTGATACATTGCACCGCCTTTCATAGTGTATGTCCACGCGGTTTTCACGCGGTGAGTATCAAGAAGGTAAAGAGCATCTGCATGCGCGGCGGGTGCATTGGGCGGATAAGGCGGTAGATTATCGCGGTCTAAGGTGACAACGTGCGTCGTGTTTAGACCGCCGTAGTTGAGAATCCCTCTAGACTCCTTCGCTTCGGGAACATTCTTGTCATTCGGGTTCCGTTTATACCGTAGTGTGGCATATGATCCAATGATCTGAGTTAGACCTGTATCCATCACTCGAATTGTATAGTCTCGAGCATCGTTCTTGTGTAACCTTACCATGACCGAGTATCGTTCACCAGCGTAAAACTTGACAGTATCAACTTTCTGTGGCTCAATAAATTGGCCATCTGCCTCATAAACCCACATTTCATGCTCATCAATAGCAAAAACGGGTGTCTTGAAGGTTGCAGCATCCACAAAGTTGAAACTGACCCATTCATCGGCTGGATCGACTTCAAAAACCGCTTGCCCCCCCTCGGACGGCACACATCCTTGTTGTAGATGGAGTGGAATTGTCTCTGGTCGGCCATCACGTAGATATTTGTTTTCCGTCGACCTGACAAAAGGGAGGCACCTATATTACGAATCAGTGATATTCTCGCTATAGTCCCAACTAACAGGAGCCGTACCCTTTGTCATTGACATGGCGTGGGTATATGGCCCATTTCATATAATCCATTGTGTTGTTGACAAGAAAGTCCTCTCCTGGACAGTATACGCTGCCTTTTCCGTTGATAAGAATGCTGTCCACGCAACTATAATGGAATGTATCAGCTTTTGCGGAGCACTGTAAGGAACTAGGAGTCATACAATATAGTATAACCTGAGTCCTCTTGTGCCTTCATATATTCCCACGACTTGAACCGGGTCCAGTCTGAGACAACCACAACATGAGGGTTCGCAACGGCTTTTTTCATGCCGTCAATGTCCTTTAGATTGCTGCTGATAAGAGACCATGGAGCTGGAGCTGTGGGCTTCGGCCTGATTAACGTTAGAGAATGTCTCCGTAAATTGCGAAAGAATGGCAAATAACTACCTGATGTACATGGCGCCGAATAAGCCATCAAACATGGTCGTCCTTGTATGTGAATGCCACCTTTCCATCTTCAGTTAGCTACCATCCCCAGTATTGTATATCTCTAGACAAGATTCCTACCAATGAGTTCCAGGAGGATATGCCTTAAATCGGTAAATAAAAGACTCTCCCACCTCGATTGGCTTCTGTGTTAAGCCGGGCACACCATCAGACCACGGAGTGCCTTGCATCCTGGAGTTGTAAGCCGTTCACATCCTTTTTTCGTAGTCCAGCAACCAGATGCGACCTACAAGAGTCCATGCCAATGTATAGTTGTGTTAAAGGGCATTTTATTATGGACAAGAACCTATATATCAATAACTAATTTCAGCAAAGCGCGCAAAATGGATTCTCACTCATGTCTCAGCCAGTTTCTTACCTCCACATCGTCGTCTTCGTCCCAGACAAATGTAGGCCCTGGGAATTGGCCATTCATAAAGATCATCTCCCGGGGCTGTCCATTTGGCGCTCCCAAGCCCCATGTCAATGTCAGTTCCTCGCGTACGACCTTTGCAGCGACCTCTCCTGCAGCGAGAGCGCAGAGGGCAATTATCCACCCTCGCATCGTTCCAACAAATATCAGCTTAGATCTCAAGCCGATTAACACAGGAAGAGGAATGCAGACAGGCAAAGAATTTCATTAAAAGGGCCAGGCTGGCGAGCTCGCCTCGGGGCTGGCTACATTCCATCACCCAAAGACTAGAGAACAACACCGTAACTGGCTAATAATGACATAGATAAAACTAAATATATATATATATCCGAACACGAGAACAGCCCGGGATAGCCTAGCAGAAAGCTATCAGATTGGCTTTCAGAACCCGAGCCCCGACCGAGCAGGCTGGAGCAGCAGAACCCAGTCAACATGAGCCCGGAGACGACAGAGTTGATGCTCAGCAATGAATAAAACTGCTCCTGGGACTCTGCTGCCCACCAGTGACTGTTTCTATTCTCCTGATCTTGATTTGATACACATATACGCCAAGCTGGCAGCATGGAGAACCACCGGCTTCGACGTATAGTACGCCAGACGCTGCGCGGAACCGCCGTGGTAGTGACTATCTTGCTGGCAATACAATGGACCTTCAAGAGCTCGAGCAACAGCAAGGCCAGCAACTATATCAACAGCCGGCTGGGTGCGAACGGCGCCTCTTCGACCCCTGAACCCCATGGTACTGTGTGGGAGACCATCAGGAACGATACCCGTGTCTCCAAATTTGTCAAAGTATTGGGAGAATTCAAGAGCATCGTAGCTGGTCTTGATGCGCCAAAGGCCAAGTTCACCGTCTACGTCCCAACCGACGAAGCGTTTGAGAAGGAGACTTTTGCCTGGGATCTACCGTCCTTCTACTGGCTCTACCTGATCGGATATCATATGGGTGCAGGGGCACTTTCGCAGAAGGATTTCTCGCACATGACTACAGCGCCGTCGTTTGTCTTTGCAGACGTCTTCGAGACATATCGCCAACGCATTAGCATACAGAGGATAGATGAAGGTGACAGCTTCATGTTGAACCATGTAGCCCGGCCGGCTGCTCCTGAGATGGTGAGTGACTGGCGCTTTTTGTTTAACAGGTGTACATCTATATAAGTAGGTACCTAGCTCCTTGCTAATTATGTGTAGCCTGCAGTGAATGGTTACGTCCATCTGATTGATCGTGTCCTTATGATGCCAGAATCGACGTCCGACCTCTTACGTGATGATCCTAAACTGAGCAAACTACGCAAAGCTCTCATCGATACAGACGTTGCCGTGACAGTCAACGATACATCCACCCATGTCGGCCAGACTATATTTGCTCCTACCAATAAAGCCTTCGATAAGTTGGGATCAAAAGCCAACCAGTTCCTTTTTAGCCCTTATGGCAAAGAGTACCTAAGAGCTCTGCTTCAATACCACATTGTTGCCAACCAGACCATGTTTAGCAATTTACTCCTCCCTCATAACGGGGCGGCACAAATTCCCCTGGAAAATGGGTCAAAAGTAGGTACCTTCTCCAGCTCTTCCCTAACCATCCATCATTCGATCGTTGAGCTAAATGATATGTAGATACATCTTCCAACTCTGCTTCCCTCCCATAATCTGAGTGTGACGGTAGAGATGAACGGACCTCGAGTTTCTCCCAAGATCAACAATGCTGTTAGCATCGAGAGTCATGATATCGTGGTGATGGACGGTGTGGTGCATAAGATTGACACCGTATTGCTACCGCCACTCTTATCTAATGGAGAAGAGTCTACCTCCGAACAATCATGGATGAGCACTATGGCACAATGGCTTCTAGGCCCGTCTGGAGTACCCGTGGGAGAGCTAAAGAAAAGACTAGAGAGACTTGTTGTAGAGCCGTGACCAATCTCTCCATTTGCGCAATGCCGGTTGTCTGCGCAACGATAATAGGCTGGCGTACCACATGAACATGTAGAACGATACATATTAAGAATAAACCATTTCATCTTCACTCTATAATACATTTAGTTAACTAACAAGCTAACTAGTCAACGGGTGAGCAAATTGATGACTTCAGTCATGGATGTTATAATTTGATTTTACCCCTTTTAGAGTAATTCTACCCAGGTAACCAGTTAGCCCCTGAATTTCATACCAACATGTTCAATCGGGGGATTCATTCCAGAAAACATCAGACTCATCCATAAATATTCTACCCTCAGTGCCAGGCCTCGTGTTTGCTCGACCATGAGGGAGTCCAGAAGCTGCTCCCCCAGCCCGAAGATTCATCCACTGAGCCCCCATTTGAGACCCATTTTCAGGGCCAGCCTTCGGGTCTCGGGCTTGAATCTGCCTGTGATCCTTCCCCGATGTTTAACATACAGTAACTAACTGGCTAATAATTTGAGTGAGCATGTTCTATATGTAACTAACCCGAACAACTTCGGGCTTGGTATAGCGGCTGATGGCTGAAGTATCGAACTCCTGGTGTCACTCGCGATGAACGACAGCGGCGGAACAGACTCAGCAACAAGCTATATCATGACGGCGGCAAGATTGGAGAGGGTCAGGATGAAGACGACATCCTTTCTATCACTACATTTTCGATCTCTACCAAGTGTTGGCTAGCAATCCACCAGAACGTCACCATGGCTGCCGAGGAAGTCCCATTGCAGAACAGCGAGCTATTCGATGTCAGTGACTGCGTTGCAGTTGTTACCGGCGGTGGAACCGGGATGGGCCTGATGATGGCAAAGGCACTCGAGGCCAACGGAGCAAAGGTCTACATCCTGGGTCGACGGCTGGCAGTCCTCGAGGCTGCCGCGAAGCAAGCGGTAAGCCATATATATATATATGTACCCCCTAGGAGGAGTTTGGAATCAAAGTACTAACAAGGGAACGCAGACATACGGAAACATTTACCCCCTACAATGTGATATCACCTCCAAGGATGACCTCGAGACAGCAGTTGAACGCATTGCCAGCGAGGACGGCTTCGTCAACCTGGTGGTTAACAACGCCGGAATCTCAACACCAAACCTAGGCCCCCAGCGGACGCGACCAAATGCCAAATGGAGCATCACAGACTTGCGGAACTACTGGTTCAGCAAGCCGTCGTTCGAGGACTACGCCAGAGTCCTTGAAGCCAACACCACCGCGCCCCTGATGGTGACCTTTGCATTCCTCGAGCTGCTGGACCGGGGCAACCGTGTGCGCGCAGAGCAGGCAAAGGCAAACGGCGGCCGATCAGACTACGTGCGCAGCCAGGTCATCATGGTCAGCAGCGTTGGCGGCTTTGGTCGCGATAACTCGGCCTTCATCTACGGCGCCAGCAAGGCCGGGACAACGCAAATGACCAAGAATCTGTCGACATATCTCACGCCATGGAAGATCCGAGCGAATGTACTGGCACCAGGATGTAAGGCCCCTTTACTGCAAGATATAACTATACTAGGAAGATAGGTGGCTAACGATGCTGCCATAGATTTCCACACGGAGATGACCCAAGATTTCTACAAGAGTACGGGAGGTCGATTGCCGGCTACCATGACCCCTGAAGAGCGCTTTGGAGACATGCAGGAGATCAGTGGGACCCTCTTGTACATGGCCTCTAAGGCTGGCGCTTACTGTAACGGCTCAGTGATGCTGTCCGATGGAGGCTACCTCGCTATTCATCCCAGCGCTTATTGATGGATGTGATATTTAGATCTTATTGTGAAAGTATTTTCGTTTTTATTTAACAGAAATATTAGTTATTCATGTTTATAAAATATGTATAAGGCTATGGCAAAGGATCATACTCGGCTTAAGCCCTGGACAATAAGAGGCGAGCTACCAATTGACGGCAGAATTACTCTATTGACGTATATAATTCTAGAGCAGAGAGTTAAAATTGGTAACTGGATCGAGATGTCATTGGCAGAGATGATGGCAACTAATATATACACAAAATATAGGGCAGAAGTGAAAAGAAATCTAGACCATAACTATCTAGCTCACCCTCGCATCAAATAAACTTAGCCATGGAGAGTTAGCTTCAGCCTCACGCTATGGGTACCAATTCTTAGCCCGAAGCTCCTTGTTCATCTTGGTTATGTTCTCCCGAGCACCGGCCCATGGTTTCCGCTTGCCCGCGTTGAACAGTCGGTAGTGGAAAGGCAGCAAAAGCCCGTCCATGACCATATTGCACAGTTCCCGATCCATGAGCCAGAAAGTCCAGCCCTGCCAGCCATATCCCAGATTCGCTCCCATACCGAGACCGGCCGCTTCGTCCACCCATTCCAGCCAGTCAACTCCTTTAGTCAGGCCCGGGGTCACTCGCGAATTATTGGAGAGACTGGCAATCCACTTGAACTGCTCGTCCACCTGGCGGTTCATGTCTGCCTTGGATGGGAGCCGAGAAGTTCCCTTCCAGAGTTGTGCAACAGCCATGCTCGCAAGGTCGAACATCAAGAATGCCGGGTTCATGAATGACAAGTTGCCCATGAAAGCGAGTGATTCGGGATGCTGGAGCGAGATGACATTCTGGTAAAGACGAGGCATCTTCCGGCCATTCGACATCTCACAGGCGTCCTTCTGGTCGTAGATGGTTGGATCACTCTTCCCAAGCATTGAATAGTCAACGGTGTATCCAGTACACCAGACGATGGAGTCCACCTCAATTACAGTGCCGTCGGTCATCTCAATAGTTGTGTCGTCGCAGACCTGACGGATAGGTGGAAGAGAAATAACCCGGCCACTGGATAGGTTTTCAATCAGATTATCACTGATAATCGGTCTTTGCTGGCTGAACGATGGGGCAGGATCCAGCTGCCATTCCGGCTTCAGGTCGTATAGTCGATTGCGAAGTCCGACAATAACGCTGTCCATCACCTTTTTCCACAGGCCTGGGGTGTAGCGGGACATCATACCCAAAATCCATCCTTTGCGATAGGTGCGAACGTGGTCGACCGGCTTACCATCAACCCATCGTGGCAGCTGGAACATGGTTAGTTGTAGTAACGGAAAGCAGTGGGATATGATGCCGGCTCAAGACTTACCACTATCGCACCGTGACGGTGCGATACATACACTTTTTCCGCTACATCCGCCAGAAGGCCCGTAACATCAGCTGCAGTGTTTCCAAAGCCAACAACCAACACTCGTTTGCCTGAATATTCATCTGCACTTTTATGCGGTCACACAGTTAGCTTGGAATACTTATTGCAGGCACTAAGCCATCCATAAATTACGAAATGAGAAAAACAAGAGCCCAACTTACCTCTTGAAAGTGACGGAATGTTGCACGTCTCCTTTGAATTTCTCGATTCCCGCTACCTTCGGGATATTGGGTACTTGATCCGGGCCCAACGCATGGATTACTTTGTCAAATTCCTGAACAGACTTCTGGTCTTCGTTTCCAACTGGAGATATTTCAATTTCCCACTTGTGCTTCATCTCATTCCAGCTTGCACGGTGGATGTTTGTGCTAAGGCGCACATGTGGCATGACCTGGAAATGCTCAGCGTACGAGGCAAGGTATTTCGCCATATGGCTTGCTGTCGGGAAATCGGGCGTATCTACACACAGTTAATATCATAAAAGTCCGCAATGCATAAGTCCCTGCGCAAACTCACCATCAGGAAAGGGGAAATCGGTGAATGATCCCTAGTATGAAACGTCTGCTTAGCCCAGCCCTTCTATACAGGCAACTGGTTGTATAAAGCTATCTTACACGATGTTTGGATCCGTTTGTTACCGTGGCTAGAAAACGAATCGAGCTTTGGTCAGTTGAATAAGTCCACATAGCACATATATAGAGAGCAGAGGCTGACTTGGTAACACAGAGATGTTCTTATTCTCCTCATTGTAATGCCACAGACCACCAACGTATGAATTTCGATCGAATCCGGTCACATTGAACCCTTCCTCAAGCAAGTTCTTCATCGACACAAGGCCGAGAGCCCCTAGATTGGTGCCAAGTCAGCTACCTGCATATCGTTCATTATCCATAACCAATTCAGTGGAGAAGCAGCAAGCTACCAGTATAGAACCTTTACATACCGAGACCAAGGACCGCAACTGTTGGCGCTTTTTCAGACATTTTGGAAGCCCAAATGATCAAAGTAGGAGAAACAGTTTTGCCAATAGTATTTAAATTGGTGTCATCAAATGTTGACCGTTATTCTTGGATATGTCTGGGCAGCCCTATCGTATAAAGGATGGAAAGGCACATAGCAAAAGAAACATTAAAACAAAGTAAATCTCCGTAGTAGAAAGCCCGCTTCATTAACATTATAGATTCCAAATTACCCGGGTCCTCCGAAAGGGGGCTGAGGTGTCGTAGGATTCGGGGTACAGTCGGGACTCAACCGGGTTAAGTTGAGCTGATATGGAAGAGGATCCAGGCCCGGTTCAGTGGACTCTTCCTCGGATATGGGAGCCCATGTTTAGAGAACCTTGTACCTCATGGCTACCCACCATGCATAGTAGTACCACTATTCTCCCCTTGCTTCAGTACAGATATTGGGCCCTGGTTTAGATCCGAATTCCGAAACATGGTCCCGGGAATGATCGGGGGTCGCGCGGGAGTCCTGCAAGATCTCTTTCGGGTCTTGTTATTGGTTCGGGGAATGTATGGAGATCTCTTTGATATGCAGAGCTGAAGGGGATTGGTCGGCTCGAGCTGGACACGGGCGGACGAGTCCAGGAACAAGCGGCTGCCACCACCCACATGGGCATGGCGTCTCCAAAGAAGGGCGCGTGGGAACGTGGTGTGTAAATATAGCCAATTTAGTCATCTCACAAGGGTCTTGCTTGAGGCTTTATAAACTCCTACAAGCCCCCCTAGGACATATCAGAGCAGATTCCAACTGCGCAGTTCCATACACTTCCACTGGAGCTCCAGTTCTCCCTTTCCATTTTCAACTTCCCATGCAGTTCAGCGCTTAGGCATTAGTAATTGCTTCAACATATAACTCGAGTGTCTTTGTTGACCATGGTGAATCAACTGCACCTCTATCTCTTCGGAGATTTGACATATGACATTTCCACAAAGCTGCAACCACTCCTTCATTCCGAGTCATATCCCCTTCTTCGTTCGTTTTTCGATTGCGTTTGCGATAAACTCAGGGCTGAGATTGGCCGATTGCCGGCCCAGGATAAAGAAGTTTTCCCTCGTTTTTCTAGCATTGCTGAGCTATTGACATGGCGTAGCAGCCACAGCAGGTCAAATCCTGCAGTTGAGAATGCATTAACGTGCATCTATCAGTTGGGTGAATTTATTCAGTAAGTCCCTTGAGCTGGGAGCATCTGCATAATCAAGCAATGAATAACCTTAAGGATGAATCCATGCTAATGAATATGCCTCTTTTCTAATGCAGCCAACATGAGGGTCTCGGACAGGAGTACTTCTCACCCCAAGAAACATGCGTAACCGGTATCTGTACTGGTGCCCTTTCTGCTGCAGCTGTTAGCTGTTGTAGGACTGCATCTGAACTGGTCCCTATTGCTGTACAAACGGCACTGGTTGCTTTTCGACTGGGGATGTGCACGTTACGTGCTTCCAAGGCAATTGACCCGTCGGAGGGAAACTGGTCGATGGTTGTATCTTGCGATTCAACTGACAAAGTTGAAGAGCTTCTTTGCAAATTCTCAGAGGATAATGTAAGAATAACGTGTGCACTACTATTGGGGAAACAATGGCTAACACATTCCGCAGAATCTTCCCATCACATCAATGCCATGGATTAGTGCATACGGGGAAGATAACTGGGTGTCGATCAGTGCACCTGCATCCATTTTGCTAGCACTTCGCTCCTCTGAGATACTGTCAGGAATGCGCTCGCGTGTGCTTGACATCCACTCCCCTTATCATGCAAAGCATATATTCTCAAAAATCGACATCGATGCAATCCTTGAGACAACCGATTCTCAGGAGTGGGAGCGATATAGAGCCGTTCGGCCTATGGTTTCGAGCACCACTGGAGAATTAATTGAGCTGGAGGGACTCCGATCCCGCTTGGAGGCAGCAGTCACTCAAATTTTGATTGAGCCGATCAGATGGACAGAGCTCACTCACGGGCTGGCTGCATTCATGTCCTCAATCAACGCAATGAGGTTCCACGTTATTTCTATCGGTACCAATGCAGAGGCCACATTAACGGCATCACTGAGCTCCAAGATGCAAATTGATGAGTTTCAAATCGGTAATGGTGAGAGTGTGAAGCCGGACCAAAACGGTCGCGAGGCCCGTGGAAATATGGTTCGGGGTCGATCCAAGATCGCCATCGTTGGCCTCTCTGGAAGATATCCAAGCGCAGAGAATAACGAGGAATTCTGGGATCTCATCTTCCGCGGACTAGACGTGCATAAAACTGTGCCAGATCTCCACTGGAGTGCTAAGACACATGTTGACCCTACCGGCAAGAAAAAGAATACCAGTGCTACCCCTTACGGCTGCTGGTTGGAACACCCCGAGGCATTTGACGGACTCTTTTTCAATATGTCGCCCCGCGAGGCGCCCCAAGTCGACCCTGCTCAGCGTATCGCCTTGATGACCGCCTATGAAGCAATGGAACAAGCCGGAATTGTCCCTGGCGCTACTCCATCCACCCGCCACGACCGGGTGGGCGTCTTCTATGGAGTCACAAGCAACGACTGGATGGAAACTAACAGTGCCCAAAACATCGACACCTACTTCATTCCTGGTGGTAACAGAGCGTTCATCCCAGGCAGGATCAATTATTTCTTCAAATTCAGCGGTCCCAGCTACAGTGTTGACACTGCGTGCTCTTCTAGTTTGGCATCTCTTCATATCGCGTGCAATTCTTTGTGGCAGCGTGATATTGATACTGCCATCGCGGGTGGAACAAATATCTTGACCAACCCTGACTTTACTGCTGGTCTGGATCGTGGCCACTTCCTCTCACGCACTGGTAACTGTAAGACGTTTGATGACGATGCCGATGGGTATTGCCGTGGAGAAGGTGTTGGCACCGTTATCCTGAAGCGTTTGGAAGATGCTATTGCCGACAAGGACCCTATCCATGGTCTCATCTTGGGAACTTACACAAACCATTCTGCAGAGGCAGAGTCAATCACCCGTCCGCATGTCGGAGCGCAGAGAGATATCATGAGAAATATTCTTAGCAACAGTGGAGTTGATCCATACAGTGTGAGTTACGTTGAACTGCATGGAACAGGTACTCAGGCAGGAGATGCTAGAGAAATGACCTCTGTCCTGGACACTTTCGCGCCTGCAGGCGCCCGTCGATATCGTCAGCCCGAAGAGTCCTTACATCTAGGCTCAGTCAAATCTAACATTGGTCACGGAGAGGCTGCTGCTGGAGTCAGTGCTCTGATCAAAGTTCTCTTAATGTTGAGAAACAATACCATTCCTCCGCACTGTGGTATCAAAAACAAAATCAACTCCAGCTTCCCAACAGACCTTGATGCCAGGAACGTGTACATTGCAAAGAAGGCCGTCCCCTGGCCTTCAAAGGAGGGACAGCCACGCAGGGTATTTATAAACAACTTCAGCGCTGCAGGAGGAAACTCCGCCCTGGTCCTTGAAGAAAAACCCGTGGAGGCTGAGATTCTGGGGACCGACCCTCGAGCTGCCCATGTGGTAACGGTGTCAGCCAAATCAGCAATTTCTTTGAGTCGAAATATCCAGTCACTCGCAAATTATATTGAGAAGCATCAAGACGAGGCTCTTTTCCTTCCCCAGCTTTCCTATACTACGACCGCACGTCGAATTCACCATCAACACCGAATTGCTGTTACCGGTACATCTGCTGCCGATATCAAGGCAGCTCTGGAAGCAGCTGCTGCGAATGGTGATGGCAAGCTCAGAGCAAGAGTCGCACCCAAAGTCACATTCACATATACTGGACAGGGTGCTCAGTATGTTGGTATGGCAAAGCAGCTGTACACGCTATTTGATCAATTTAAGAAAGAAATCAACCGGTTCGACAGCCTTGCCCAGAAGCTAGGCTTCCCCAGCTTTATTTCTGTGATTGAGGACGAGTCATGCCAGCAACAACAGAATATCTCTCCAGTCACTTTACAGCTCTCTAGTGTCTGTATGCAAATGGCTTTGTCTCGGCTGCTTATTTCCTGGAATATCACTCCGGATAATGTCATCGGCCACAGCCTCGGTGAATATGCTGCTCTCAATACCGCCGGCGTTCTGTCTGACACAGACACCATTTTCCTCGTTGGAAGGCGTGCCCAGTTGTTGGAGCAGCATTGTACACTTGGAACACACAGCATGCTTGTGGTTAAGGCTTCCTTATCTGCCGTCCAGAGAGCACTCGATGGCACGGAATTTGAGGTTGCATGTATCAATGCACCAGAGGAGACTGTCCTTGCCGGCCCCAACACACAAATTGAAGCCCTCAAGGAGTCCTTGAACAACAATGGCCTCAAGACAAAGATCATTTCGGTGCCTTTTGCATACCATTCTTCCCAAGTAGATTCCATATTGAGCCATTTCGAGACACTCGCTACAGGTGTCAAGTTCCGCAAGCCAATGATTTCGGTTATATCTCCATTGCTCGCCGAGGTCATTGTGGACGAGGGTATCATTTGCCCTAGCTATCTAAGGAGACATTGCCGTGAAACCGTCAATTTCCTCGGAGCCCTTCAGCATTTCAAAGAGACTGGAGTCGTGAAAGACAAGTCCTTTTTCGTTGAGGTAGGCCCTCACCCTATCGTGACTGGTATGGTTAAAGCACTCTTTGGAACCTCTGTCACTTCTATGCCTACGCTTCAGCGTAGCCGTGATGACCTGAAGGTTGTGACCGAATTGCTTGTTTCCCTTTATTCGGCCGGCGCCGACCTTCGCTGGAACGAGTACCACCGCGACTTTGAGGCCTCTCACAAAGTCCTGGAACTCCCTGCATATAACTGGGACTTGAAGAACTACTGGATGCAGTACGTGAATGACTGGTCTTTGCGAAAGGGTGACCCGCCATTGATCGTGGGTCCTTCGTCCTTGACATCAACTACCATTCACAAAGTAGTGGACGACAGTATTGACAAAATTGTTGTCGAGTCGGATATGGCACGCGAAGATTTCAATCCCTTGGTACAAGGCCACGAGGTCGATGGCGTGCCTCTATGCACACCAGTAAGTGCCGACATGAATTGATAGTTTCCTAGCGATAATTTTGATGCTGACCGTACTTCTAGTCCGTCTATGCGGATATAGCCCTTTCCATTGGCAAGTATCTTCTGGAGAGATACCATCCAGAAATCGAAACGAACCTGGTCGACGTGGCCAACATGACTGTCTTGAAGGCATTGATTGCTCGGGCTCAGGGGCCCCAGCCTCTTCGTACCATAGCAACTGTCGATTGGTCTGCTAAGAAAGCTAGTGTTTCCTTCCGCTCTTACGACGTAAGTCATCCCTACCATGGGTTCTGGAATGCCAGGGTCCCGTGCTGACCTTAAACCACTAGAAATCTGGAGAGCCAACCGTGGAACATGCCACCTGCGAGATACACTTCACTGATCGGTCTCGGCTCAAGCTGCTAGAGAGCTCTACTGCAACTGTCAAGGCTCGAATGGGCGCTATGCGCGAGACCCTTGGAAGCGGCGAAACCCAAAGGTTCAATCGTGCAATGGTGTATAAGATGATCAGTCCTTTGGCACAGTTCCACCGAGACTATCAACCACTCGATGAAGTTATCATCGATAGCAATAGTCTTGAAGTCTTCAGTCAGGTCAACTTCAAAGGTGTCCAGGCTGCTGGTAACT
>OJKM01000027.1_pt1 | contig 17813 bp, 10 predicted proteins | sample 1596631 | NCBI WGS metagenome assembly OJKM01 (sample SAMEA3904683, study PRJEB24821) | metagenome | biome: Builtin; feature: hospital; material: surface | place: USA | collected 2013-06-06 | reverse complement strand
AGCGTCAGATGTGTATAAGAGACAGGTGTAGCTCTTTGGTGACGAAAGTGCGAATCTATCGGAATCTATCTTCCGCCGCTTCGGGCTCTCTTCACGGCTCATGATGCCCTCAGTTTGTAAGTATCCCAGAATTTATACAAGCGTTGCACGACTGATTACCCTGTCACTTGGAGTAGTCCCTTGGAAGGTAGTAAATTGGTCTATTTAGCGCCGGGCACGACAAGCTAGGCGCTTATGGTTTGTCCATAGACGCGTTTGCCGCCTGCCGCGATGGTCATGACACAACTAAAACTTCAGCTTCGAGGCAGAAACTCATCCACCTTGGTATTCTGTCCCTTTTTCTAGTGAAGCTCTCATAGTTATACTGTGTAATTGGGGATACAATCTTAATTCTCTTATATAAGTAAAATTACCGTCCCTTTTGCGAGACTTTACTTGTGGAGATACCATCGTCAGCCGAACGGTGGTAATCCCGGTGGTCCTTACAACAGATTATAGGAATACCCAAAACTAGGTTCTTGAGCCACCATCTGTACCCGACATCTTGAAGACGGCTAATAACCCCGTCTGTAACATCATCGGTTGCTTGGGATATAGACAATGACACAGAACAAACGAATGTAAAAAAGATTTATTTCGCTGCTAAAAGATGGAGATTAAAGAAAAGGCAAAAGTAAATATCCACTATACCCCAGTCATTTCTGATACTCCTATCATTATGGATGGATGGAAAGTCAATGTCGCATAGCTTCGTTCATACCATTAGCTGCTGATGTGTATGAATAAATGATCTGATCTTTAATACACGAATAGCTTCTCCCATACCCGAAACTGCTAGAGTGACCGGTCCAATTACTGTCTCTGGTGTCATTCGCATTTTCTCTATCCTTCCACATCTATGAAAATTTCTAGTCTGGTTGCTGCGTGGTCACTTTAGTGATCTGTTTGTTTTGACCCGAAAAGTATAGTCTATGGAGAGCTTTGTGAATTTTCGAGCTCTGGTACAGCAAAGACAGAACGCTGTGCAATGAGAATAGTACAGCTCTCCCGGAAGAATCATACCCCGTGGCTTCTGGCAGCATCCGCATCCCCTTGCGCAGCATCCTTGTGCGGCTTTACACTGATGTTTTCCCTGTCCATCTCCATCTAGAAAAAGCCAAGATTCGACCAATCGTCTCACCCCACCCTCGACGTGAGCGGCTGGCGCCTAAGCAAGGTCGAATAGTACTGCCCTCAAATTCCGAGCCTCTGTTTCGAATCGGCTAGCTTTAACTTCCAGTCCTCAGGACCGATCGTATCAAATGTTTCAATTTCTTTAATTTTCCCCATCACGACACTATCTAGGACCATTGTTCTCAGAAGGATGTCTCTCTGCCTGAAGACATTCATGTCATGGGCTACATCGTCCAGCCAGGGACTGCAGTCATTCTTCACCTGTTTCTGCACCTGTGGTTGGGGGGCTCTCTGGAGAACCCTTTTCTTATTGGTCTCCCTGACTATATCCACAGCCCGCTGTGCACCCATGGCCTCAAATGATATTTCGAGAATCAGCCTAAGCAGCAAAATTGATGTTCGGCACATAATCAAACACGCCATGACAACTACGAACCCGAAGAAGAACAGGCCGACCACCTGCTCAGTTAGCCATCTCGACGCCATCTTGAAAGAAGACAGTGGTAATATGCAGAGCAAGCAGTGAGTGGGTGAGGGCGTAAGCTATAATTAGAAGAATTAGGAGAATTATTCAAGAGAGGTGAGCGGAAAGTGCGAGCTTTTGCCCTTTTATACTTGTAGAATCGCTCCTGTATGTTTGCAATATGATGTGCGTGGCGCTGGCGTTCTGGTGGCTGGGGGTTATGAAAAGCTGAGCGGATCCATCAGCATCACACCGAGGCACTGTGGTAGAGTGGTTAATACGTTGCACTGCTACCGTTATACAGTTTCTCTGCATACATAGCCATGCAATTCCTTCGGGAGCCAGGGTTCGAATCCCTGCGGTGTCGCTCTTTTTTTTCCCTTTTTTTTTCCTTTTTTTTTTTTGTGTTCTTTCCTTTCTTTGAATGCCTCAGTCTAAGTTTTACTGTGATACAGGCCATGCAGTAGTTGTGTTAATAAGAATGTCCGGTGTGTATCTGAACCTCGTAAATGGCCTGTCGTGGTGACGTCTGGGTGCCAAGAGGCGAGGATCCTCCCAAGCTCAAGACAGCAACCAACCGCACGAGAGCCTGACATACTGCGAGACGGACAACTATCTAAGCTACGACAACGTATGCAGCGAAGCTACAGGCACCGTCTGTGACGGAATAAGCAACTATGACGACGAAAGACGGCAAGCACACACCAACGACTGACGAGCTGCTGGCTCAGTTCGACGACCTAAGCGTCGATGCCGTCAGCGCCAAACCACCACAGCCAGGCAAGCAAGGAGCCGTTGAGGACGACGTGCTTGATGAATTCCAGAACCTAGTCTCCCAGAGGCCCGCAAGTCGCCCTGCAACGCCCCAGATCTCATCGACCTCGACCAAGTCACCGAAGCCGGCGGCGGCTACCGCTACACCCACTACTGACCGGTCCAGCGAGGAGAAGTTACAGACCAGAAAGTCAGGAGATAGCACAAGAGCATACCATAGGAGCATCACGCCCTTGTCAGAGACACAGAATACACCGCCGAGCCCGGCACCACAGCCGCAGACCAGTAGCAGTAGCGGCGGCGGCGGCGGAGGTGGATGGTGGGGTGGTCTCTTTGCTACAGCTACCGCGGCCGTCAAGCAAGCTGAGGCAGCAGTGCAGGAGATCCGGAAAAACGAAGACGCTCAGAAATGGGCAGACCAAGTCCGTGATAATGTCGGTGCTCTCAGGGGACTTGGTGAGCTATTTTATTTATACCCCAAGATTGGCCTGAATGATTTACTTGCTAACCACATAATCTAGGGGGAGAGCTACGCACACTCGCACTTCCAACGGTTACATCCCTTCTCCACACCCTGGCGCCTCCAATATCAACTCATGAACGTCTCCAAATTCATATCACGCATGATCTCCAAGGATACCCTGCCCTAGATCCTCTCATATACAATGTGTTTTCCCGAGTCATGGCCCAGGTCGAGGGAGGTGACTTACTCGTCATCCAACGTGGCCAGGAAGCAGCACCAAAGCGTGGAGAGGGCGCGGGTACCAGTCAATACAGTTCAGCAGGTTGGAATGATGGGCCCTGGTGGCGCTATTCGTCTCCAGGAGGAGGTCGTTCGATATCTGCCATCAAGGGTGCCATGGTAGCCAGCAAGCTTGCGCGAGCTAGTGCAGAGTCCTACGCAAATGACTTTTTCGGAGCTCGTGGCGGCGTAGAAGAAGCTACCCGTCAAGCGTCCGAAATCCTATCCGACACCAACCCCGTCAGGAACAGTGATATCTTCCTCGCCATCCAAGCTATCAGCCAGCCCGTATCGGAAGAACTCTTCCAGGCCGGGGCTGGGCCTAGCGGAGAAGCTGACAAGCCAACCAGCGGCGTCGTGGAAACTGAGCAAGAAGCCGAGGAAGAAGTGTCCTTCGCCGTGTACCTGCATGATCCCATCCACGGCATTGCCTTCCACACAATCTCCCAATCTCTTCCACAGAAATGGATCGACTGGCTTGACGCTCCTGCCCCTGACCCCTCTTCCGTAGACCAAAGCTCTGCCTCTCAAGAAATGCAATCGACCGTTCCAGAAGCCATTGCTGAAATAATTGAGAGCGGAGGAGTCGATCCACGTGAATGGGTGGCCGAATGGGTTGAAGACGCAATTACTTTGGCCGTGGGCGTTGTTGCACAGCGCTACGTGGCCAGGAGAATGGGCGTTGGTGTCGGCGGTATCAACAAGGGAAAGATGAAAGCTGAGCAGGCGACTGTTGTTGACAGCGGAGCTGGGGAGGCTGCAAGGGCTATTTAGAAGAGAAAGGTCCTTCCCCCACCTCCCCACCCATTATCTAGTTGGCATTTGTTTATTTTTTTTTATTCTTTTGTATACTCCTGTCCGCCTATGTTTTTCGGAGTGTTCTGTTGACATGTTATTGACGTCATTGATAATTCTATAATGGCAATACAATGTATATTTTGTATTTCGCATCAAGTGGGTGATGCAGGCAGTATCCTATATCAATATCATCCACCCTACCCTTTTGTGGCCCTCACATAGATAACAGACACTTTCTGATATATTGTTGTTGGCGGCCACATCACAGTTTAATCCCTTCATAGCCTGTCCGCACTTCTAACACCATACAGTATCCTGGTATGATACTTTACCACACGTTCATCAACGGCGTTAGGTAATTTTCTCCCTTCATCTGGAACCGTCTACTCTGGCAGCAGTGACGTTGCGCGATATTTATCCCAAAGTTTGCTGGTATCTCGCGGCACGGCAGAGTGCCTTCTATAGCGCAGATTCCGGTTGAGCGTTGAACATTGAAACAGCAAAGCAATTAAACCCTCAATCCTGTAAGACCGTATTTCACTTTTTCGAGGCCTGTTTGTTGTCTCCCTTCTTATCTTTTCTTGTTCCCTTTAATAACTCCAGATGTCCCGCCTTTTCAGCAAGCAATCGCTCAGTCTTCCCAGTCAGACCGGACGTTAATTTCTAATGTAGTAGAACAACACATGTCAGCTTTGGCACCGACCCAAATTCCAAGACGGGAAGCTTTAATCTACCTTGACCATTTTCTGTTGTTTTATGAGTTTCGCTTTCTTAGGTGCGATGGTCTTTGCGCCTCGTTTTGGGCCTAGAGTTGTTGGCCTGGTTGGAAGGGTAAGTGAGAGGATAACGATATACCAAGGCCATGCGACATAACTCACTTCTTAGCCGGCGGAGGCTTGGACTTCTTGATTGCACCTTGAGCCATGGTTGTCTCGCTTGCTACGGTGAGGTGTGCACTCTTATTGATTGTTCGTCGTAGTCGAAGATTCCCTACGGATCTTTTTTTATCTGACGTCTTGAAATTTCCGGCCAATTAGAAATACTTCTGCGCTTATCTAATGGGTAATAAATGCATCACGTGAAGTGTTTAAGAAAATTATACGGAGTAGATACTTTTATTCCTAATCGACCGAGTTTGCTTGCCCAGCCACCACCACCACAAATATAGAGAGCTCTTCAAGTGTTTCTTCCAGCAGCTCTTCAGCCAGCTGCTGGCCCTCATAGCCAACTTGAAAATTTTTGCACCCTTTAGAAGCCTTTCATGTCTCGATTCAACCCGATGGTTAATCGCGAGTTAAGGCTCAAACCTTATTATTAAGCTGGTGCTTGGAGTCGAAGTGCTAGTCACGTGCACTCCAGCATGTTTCTATTTTAAGAGTTGTAAAGGCATATTGGCCCCCTATGGTTAACAGTACGGCTAACCTATGAAGGATGGAAAGAAGGTGCATTCCCGCAGAGGTACAATATACGGAGTACTGGCTCGGAAAATAGAAGCCCACCCCTGGCGGCTATGCTTGATCCTTATGATGGACAGGGAAGAAGGGCCTTGTCTCCTCCATAGAGCGAGGCTGTATTAAGCGTTGGTCTGGAGCCTCCTTTCGGGCCATTCTTGATGCCTGGTGCGCGGATGGCTTTTAGTGGTGTTGTCCTTTTGAAATTTTCGGCATTTACCCGTACATCCTTGGATGGGAAGCTCTCGTCATTTACTGCTTCGAACTTAATTACTCCTCTACTCTCTTCCGTCCCAGTCACGGCGAAACTGAAGGGCTGTAGATGATTCCCGCTCAGGCGTGACTTTTTTTTAACCGCTTCGACAAGCAGCCTCTAGACGAAAGGGGCCAAGGAAAAGATGTCGACTGCATGGCAGCGAGTGTTGCGAGCGATCGTTGTAGCCTCCATTATAAGCATCATACTCATCTACTCGGCTCAACAGTTTGGCCCTGTGCCTGTCCACACACCAATACGTGATCGCCCAGATGATCAGCATAAACCCTTCCAGCCGCCGGTGCCTAAGCCTGATCAAGAGCCTCCATCATTGATCTCACACGCACCACCGGTCGTACCAACGCTGGCATCGTCTTCGACAGGTGCACTAGGGACAAGACCTCCCAGCACAACAACTTCCGCAGCAATAACGACACCGTCGTCACACTCTGGAGATACCAACGGAACAATCCTTGGGGTTCCTAGCAAGATATGGCAAACAGCCAAACATGCGAACCTTAGCAGCGAGTACACCGACATGAGCAATACATGGATAGTGAAGAACCCTTCTTTCCGCCATGAGCTGCTCACCGATGAGTCGAGTGATGACTATGTACGCAGCCGTTACCCTGGCTCGGACACCGTAGCTCTTTATACCAGGCTCAAAATTCCCATCCTCCGAGCCGATCTGCTACGTTATCTTATCTTGTTGGCTGAAGGCGGCATCTGGGCTGACCTGGATACCACATGTGAGGAGCCAGTAAGCAACTGGCTTTCAAAAGAGATATCCAGCACGAACAGCACCATTAAGGCCGGCCTAGTTGTTGGGCTCGAACCCGATGCCGACCATGGCGGTAAAAAAGTCCTGACCAACGCGGTTTTGGCAGCGCAGCCCGGTTCCAAGCATATCAAGGCCGTCGTGGATGATGTCGTGCATCAACTCCTTGAAATTGCAAAGCAAAGGGGAGTTGGCCCTGAAGGTATCACACTCGAGATGATCAATGATGTCGTCGAGGTTACGGGGAGGAAGAAGATGACCGCAAAGATCATCGAGTCTCTTTCTAAGACGCTGAACAAGGAGATCAAGGAGAGTGATCTCGTTAAGAACGGCGGCAACGAGCCGCAGTGTCTTGACGACGTGATAATACTTCCCATCCCCGCATTCGCCTCGTATAGCAACAACCCAACGGCCCAGGGCCGAGTGCTTGTGACGCACCACCACGCAGGCACATGGAAGAGCGCTGCCGAAGATGCTAGGAAGAATCGCGAGAAGCAGCTTCAGGAGGAGGCAGACAGGCTGAAGAAGGCAGCCGACGAAGCGGAGAGGAAGCAGAAGGAGGAAGTCGAGGAACATAAAAAAGAGGAAGACTCTACGAAGAAGGCAAAGGAGGATGTGGAGAAACACCGTAAGGAGCAGGAGGCTAAGGAAGAAGCCCAGAGAAAGGCTAACGACAAGCAGCAACTGAAGTAGTGCTGCGGACACCACAGCCAATAAGATATTCAGCCAGAGCTTGTACGTACCCTTGCACAGAATCTAACTACTTCCCTTACCACCGCGTACCTCTCCCTCTTCCCCTGCCTCTTCCATGTTTTCTAGTAGGACTTGGGGTAGCGTCAGAGCTAAACCTTAGGGTTCAGGAGGAATCAAGGGACTGAAGGTATTGCGAGAAAAGAAGTCAAGGACATGAGTCTGCTCGTCACGTATGCTGCTGCCCTCCCTTCTCTCCTGACAACCAAGAATCCAGAGGAGCGAGAAGCCCCCTGAAAGCTGGTTGAGCGTGTTCGATATCCACACGCAGGGATGAGCATAACCAGGCATAAATCATCCCCCTCGGTATGACGGAGCGCTGGCATCGAGACCACTACTGCCCCATTGTCCTGCCCCTGTACCACCATGGATAACGGAACCCGGCACATCTGCAGGTTTCACAGTTGCCTGCCACTCTGCCACTGCTCAGTGTAAATACATTTTTCACTCTGAACACACTATCCATCCCATCACCTACCGCGGTTCAGTGTTATGATTTTTCTCATCTTATCAGTTCATCTTATCTCTCTCACATGACTGCTGACTCATCTGACTGAAACATCCGTAAAGTAAACAAACTTCCGTAAGTAGAAAAAAAGAAAAAACGACATCCAGAATGTGAGCAAAAGTGACGGCGAGGAAGAAGAAACAAAAAGTGGAGGGAGCAAAACAAATAGATCCATCCAACTTAAGGGCTAGTCTCGCAGCAGAACGTCTGCCATGACTTGACTCTCATTTCCCTCTCTCTTCTTCCTCTCAACCCTTTCTCCAGAAGGTTGCCGTTTCGCCCCCCTTTTTTTTTTCACCTCTCCCTCGGCATCTTGCGTGCTGCTGTTTGGTTTCCCAGCTGACTTGCGGCTCCGGGCCAATCGGGCGACTTGGCTGTATATGGGTAGTAGTACCAGCCGGGGGGGTGATGGAGACTGGCCGGACTTGCTGCCTATATTATTCATTAACAGTGCCGAAAGATGGACACACACCCAGAGATAGGGGGCTCTTCGTCGAGGTCGAGGTACTTTTCTTCCTTTCCCCGTCGACCAGCAAAGAACAGCGAGAATAACGAGTATAACAATAGCATCAGCCCGTTCCGCAGCAGATCGCCGACCCTGAGTCCCTCGCCCCCGTTCAATACCCAGAACCGTCGGCTGCAGCTTCGTAACGCTCGGTTTAGGGGTGCGTTGCTTGCCTCGGCTTCTGCATCTACTTCAACGCCTGCTACTGCGTCTTCGTCCAGACAGGTGAGCCCTCCACAATCCCAGGCCGAGACATGGAGGAGTACACTGGACGGCAGTGAAGACGACGACAAAGAAAACGACTGGGCCTATGAGGGATTTCATACAACAACTGCCAGTAGCTTTTCCAGGGGCCCGCACAGCAGACGATCGAGTATATTGAGAGAATTGGGGAACTCTACTCAGCGAAGGCGATCTCAGCATACCTCCCGTGTACCCGTGACATCCATATTTCAATCGCAGCCGGACTCGCCTCCATGGTCTGCATCATTTGGCCGGCCCAAAGCTTGCGTTGAGGACCAGGATCAGGCTCAGGACACTCAAACCCACGAACTAGAGCTGGATCTCGACTGGGAAGAGAAAATGCAACTGCATTCCACGAGGAAAGCGTCGATATCGTCGCAGAAAAGTAATCCTTTCACAAGCCTTGACCGAATAAAAAGACCAAAAGAGCGGAATCGAGACGGCCGTCGTGATGCATCTCAATACATCGAGCATCTTGAGAACCAGCTCGCGGCCACGCTCCAGGATGCTGAGTTGGCCGATGCAAAGACACATGCTGCCCGATACAAGGCATTAAAGACCGAGTACAGGATCCTAAGGCAGGAACTGACCGAATGGGAGGAGAAGTTTGAAGCTCGAGTACGGGACGAAGAAGCAGTGGTCGCAGAACGAGAAGCTCAACTGAAGATACGCATACGAGCGCTGGAGCGTGAAGTAGAAGTCAAAGACAACAAGATTAGAGAGCTCGAATGGGAGGTTGAGAAAGAAGCGCAGAACCGGCGGACACTGGAAGCTGTTACTGCTACGAACCGCTGTCTGGAGCGCCGAGTTGATGTGCTGACTGAGTTGCTTGCTCAGTCGCCTGGCAGAATAGAACTGCCCCCTCCCCCACCAGCTTCAGCAGCAGACGGTGCTTCCTCAATACACGGCGGAGATGGTAGTATGTGCCGTACACCTAGGCCCAAGTCGATATTTACCAAGATACCCTTGTCACCGGTTCGACAGCCTCTTTTCCATCCCACCAGCGAGCCGGACGCTTCGTTATCTGACCCATGCAAGAGGGCTTCGGGAGATGAAGACTCTCGTGTCTTTGAGCTAGCATCTGTTGACTCGGGCTTCGATTCCGGTCCGTCGCATTCCCAGAGAACCTCCCTTCTATCTAGCCATTCTGGCCCTGGGTCAGCAACATCGCTCCCGTTATCACCAGAACTCCAACTACAGGGGAAACTCCAGTATCGAAAGCGAAAGATGCGCCGTTTCCCTTCTGGCTGCTGTACATTGAAACCGCTTGTCTTACCAACTGCATCCGCTGCCCTCTCGCCGTACGCTCCGCCTGTAAATCCATCCGCGTCGCCTGGTTCTATACAACAGCAACGTCTGGCACGGTATTTTTCGACGCTACGATATTCAAAGGCCGGATCAGGCTATGGCGAGTCGTTATATGACGACGAGACAGATGGAGATGATGCTGACACTGATGCGGCGAGGACAGATGCACTTGACTCGCTGGAGGGTAATGTAGCGAATTATCAGTCCTTTGAAGAAGCAATGGCGGGCCACGACTTATCATTTGACGACACGGAAGAGTTTGGATATAGTCCGTTTGCCGCAAGTAAAAGCCGCTCGCCAGGAAGTGAAGCAATAAGCTATGAAGGAGGAGGTACGGTCAGACGACGCCGCAACCGCAGCCGCCAGATATCGACTTTACGCATCGGTATGAGCCCCATTAACCGCATAATTTCAGCCAGACAACACCATGCTTCCCTATCATGGCTTGAAAAGTTACATCTACAAGTCCCACAGCTACTGTCTAACGTACGAACACTGGCCTGCCGCATCTTGTCCAACGCATGGCATTCCAACTGGCGCCGTCTAGGTGGTATATCCTGGTGGTTCCTCGGTCTGTTGCTTGGTACACATACACGGAACCAATGGGTCAGGTATTCTATGGTTCGAAGTGCTAGGTGTCTGGGACGCAGCGAGGACGCCCGGACGGCGGATCAAGAGCCATCAACCCCTGTCAGTGTCCACCATCGACCGGGTACTGCAACATCACTCCCTTCCGACTATACGCCAGCCATCCAGGAATGGCTCAAGTTCTCTTTCACTCTTGTGTTGGCCATAGGTCTTGCTATCCGTGACGGGCCAAGCACACTAACATGTGCTTGTCCACCACCAGAAAGCGATATCAGATCTAACCCTGACGCCGACATAATGACAGAATCTGAGGTTTACCAATCGTCGCCCAAATACCGAGCTATACGCACCAGTTTATCAGTTCTCAGCCCAAGTGCTCTCCCCAGAGATGACGAAGCATTTGACAACGGCCTTGACTGACATTCATTCACCTGCAACAACACCCTAATGATTGATGACGCTCCCTTCCTTTTTCCTTTTTTTTCTCCCCGCTTATTTTTTTTTTCCCTACCCTCTTTTGTACAACGCCCTATCGCAAACAGTTGACCATCTGTGATGCATCTCCGTGCTTTGTAAAAGGAGAGCAACCGAATTCGTGTTAATGGGCGACAGATTACATTAGACTAGCTCGGTCCTGGATAAGTAAATAATAGATTCTTTTTTTTTTTTTTTTTTTTTTTTTTTTTTTTTACACTGAGGAGTGACCAGGACAGCCACATACCGCTAAAGATTGGGGAGAGGGCTGCTGGAAGTCTTCGCTGAAAGCTGGAACACGATATTCACATAGCATCAGTCATATTCTGGGGGAGGTGATCATTATCAAACAGAAGAGGGAAACAGGAAGGGGAGCCCGTCAAGCGATGCTGCAACGATCAGGAGGGTGATACATGTGTTTGTGTGTTTAGCAGCATATATCACAGCAGCACTCGCACGATTCTCCACAGAGCCAGCAGCAGCAGAGCGTCGCGAGACTTGGGAATCGTAAACGTCAGTTTCTCTTGATAGTTACAGCTGAAGCCGCTGAGGAAATGATGAGTGCACGTACCATGTGTAGAGACATCCCCTATCCTTCTTCTCCTCTACTATAACCGGCGGCGGTGCCTGCTGGTATTGCATCTATGGGCATATCAAAAGTCAGCGCTTCCAACTCCCCCCACTAACTGAGTTGCACCTGACGAAGTTGCACGGCGACGGGATAACGACAGCGTTATACGCACAGGAGGGGGACCGCCCTGTGGGGGGCCCTGAGGAGGATAGCCGCCGTTGTAGCTGTGATCGGTCAGTCAGTCAGTTGCCATCGCCCATCGCTCAAGGAAAGGAAATGAGATGCGGTCATGTCTTCTTGGCCATGCGATGTACATGCATAACGCGATGGCCTATACGAAGGAGGCGAGGGCACCGTACCTCTGCTGTGGCTGGTTCTGATAGTATCCGGCGCTGGACATCTTTGCTGGCCGTTTTAACGAGAGTACCGAGTATCAAAGTGGTTTATTGGCGAGGTTCCTGTTGCGGGCTGGCGAAAGCGAGAGATGACTAGACAGAAGTGCGCGCCCGGGGCCTGGCTTTAAATAGCGAGCAGACAGAGGCTGGATGGAGTGTCCTGCTCAGCTCACCTTCTCCCCGGCACAGACTGCGAGCTAGCTATGTAGGACAGAGCCAGCCCCTACGCCACAGAGTGACTCTGCCAATCAGCACGGCGTCCAACGGCGCGAGCTGACGTGGCTGGTATGAATCACTAGGAGCCCTGCAGGTGTCAGGCGCTATCACAAGGACGGTAAAGGCCAGAGTCGCTGGTCAGCAATAAAAGACAGGAGCTAATAATAATATAGTAATACCAATATATTCATCTGCCCTACAGGCTACACAGTGAGCGAGAGGTTGAAACCACAAGCTTCTGACAGGGCCGACCCGGGAGATCCCCAGGTACCCAGGCACGGAGGAGTCGACACGGTCGATCAGGCGACCGTCAGCCAGATGCGATTCTGTTCCCTGGCCGTCATGGGAGGAGAACTGTGGCTTCCGCTGCCTGCTCGAGCTGAGGCTCCTGCAGCCAAGCCCAGATCAACAGCAAGAGCTGCTCCATAGAGGGTGTTGCTATAGGCCCTACGGCGAACAGGGGCTGAGATACTTCGTTCCCCAGTCCTATCCTAGCCACCCCCCAATCGCCGAACCTCCAGATAATGGTTCCTGTCCATTCGCCGCATTATTGGCCTGATGGAAACCAGAGCTACTTTGAACATCTTCAACGTAGCCGCTCCAGAGGTTGCCCATCTTTACGCGCAAAGGTGAAGAATACTTCATCCGAAATAGCATGTATCCAGCTTCCACCGAATCTGCAAGCTTCCCAGGGACATCGTCTTAACTGTAAGAAACATTGGGGCTGGTAACGCCTTTAAACGTATTTGCCATTACCTTTGGCTAATTGTTCGTTGCAGTGACATTTTCTTCCCTTAAGATTCACAATCTATCCAAGTTGAGTCATATCTACCACCATATATTAAATAGCGTTATAAATTAACTGATATATCCCAATGCCATATATACCAATGTCCATGTCCAATCCATCAGAGGGAAACAAGAAAAAAAAAGTAAGGTCTAAGCGGTTCTATAATACACTCATAGCACATCCAGTCAATAAGGATCCCATTCCAGTCGTTGCATTAATAGGAAAGATTCAACGGGCACTCCTCGCCAGGCCTTTTTACCATCAGCTTCCTTGAAAAATTCCGGTTCAAAGCTCACCTCTGCCCAAGAGCGTATAAGCTGCCTCCAGTAGCAAACTTCCGCAGCGGGTGTAAGATACTGTTCTCGGAATGTCTTGATATTATTTCGTGCAATCCGCTTTGCGTCCTGCTCGTGCCCTTCAAGCCACTCGATCTTCTCAGGTAGGTCTGACCAGTCCCTCCGCACCTCTACATAGTTCTGGTCTGGGCCCGAGCTCTTCATGAGAGGAGACTGGTGCTGGATCCACTCGAGACTGTGAGAAATGACGACCGAGTTGCAGCTCTGGAGATACTTTAAGCGCCCGGAGTAGCTGTTTCCTTCGGTCTGAGCAAGATACTTAAACCGGCAGTGTTCAGGCATTGATCTCAAATCGTTCTGCATACTGTCGTTATCACGCCATGTTATTGGCTTGACGTCCGCCCATGGCTGGTCCCTGGTGACTTGAATAAGCCTCTCACGGACCTCCAGGTCCATGGTGGCTCCTCTCCAGAATAGCTGCGGGATTTTCTTCGGCCAGGCCCAGGTGTGTTCTTCCCGCTCGGCCCCCATTTGAACTTCTTGCATTGTTCCAACTTTTGTCTCGGGCCAGGACCAGTATCCGAAATCAGGCATAAGCCAAAGGTTTGTATCTTGTTCGCGCCGGGCGTAACCCCACTGCGCAACTGGATCAACTTTATCGTCGGTGTTGAAAACGAATTCTATATTTGGGAGCGGGTCGGGAGAGGAGACGATTGCTCGGTGTAGAGCGTGCAGCGTCGCAATTTCCCGGGAGTATATAGTTCCATTTACAGCGATAACATAGAGCTAAAACAGGGTCCTTGTTAGTCTCGATTCGTCTATGAAGATACGATTATATTTTCGGCTGTTGAACAAAGTGACACTTACTTGTTGGTCATAAATCATCGCACGGATGTATCCGTTTTTGGGCACGACGGAATCGATTTCTGCGAGGCTTATAGGGCGCTGCGCCCGCTCTTGTTTCGCGCGATCAATCTCCGCGAAGAGGCCTGGAAAAGCCGACTGACATCGCTCAGCGCCGAGCACAAGAGTGTTGGCATCTCGCTTGTGATTCCATTGGCATCCGGGGTTTGCTGCATGATGCTGGCAGCTGGCAGGGGCGGTAAATGGACTGGGATAGCCGCGCAGTTGGCACCAAAGTAACACCAGCGCTAAAACGAGGCTGACGGCGACGGTGCGCCGGCGATACTTTCGGGCTGCAGATGTCGGATGCTGATGAGTCTGCGCGTCCATGTTGGGTGGCTATGTGACGGAAGACGACGCCATGAGTGAGAAGAACGAACCCCTGACTGCATCGCAAAAGATGATAGAAAGGCAATTCTTGCAAAGGGGCCCGGCAATCCTTTTGCCCATGGGATCCACGGGACCGGCGCTTAGATCATGTGACCATCGTGGCGCCTTTTGAGTTTTGACGCAAGCAAAGTGTGGCGAAATTTCCTTGGCAGAGCTTGATCTTGATACGTCGCGGGTGTTGCAAGTGGTTTCGTTCTCACTTGTGAATGGCGGTAGGAAGTCGAGCCGGCAAGCGATGCGATGGTGAGCGTGGTAAGCTTACGCTTCAACAAACTCAACCCTCGCATCCATAAGGACGGCGTGGTGAAGCCTCGAGCTTTCAGCGGGCAGCTTTTGCGATGTTGATAATAGGGGGCAGCAGCTGGATGGAATGCGAATAACTGTTGGTTGAACAAGTAGCTTGATGAGGTAGTCGAGAGAATGCCTTCTGTTAGTTAACTGTTATGGGAGGGCGCACGAAGTGTCGCACTAGCCAACGGGCCTCCAACCGGCGGCCGGTCCGATAATTTAACGGTATCAGGGATACCCTTCGAGAATCGCACAACAAACCCTTCAGAACGCCAGACGGGGGGCAGGACAGCCGACAGACAGAATCTTTTTTTCGCGCCATGTTTTATCTCTGGTCGGGTTCCCTATTCATGCAGGCACACGATGTCATCGCACAGCACAGAAGCCGCTGTCTCAAGGGAATGGATCAGTCATCAGTCGACATTAATTATTATTATTAGACAATACTTCGTCGCAGAATCACAGCCACCCTCATCTCATCTCACCCTGCAGGCGATGAAGCGGCGCTAACCAAAGACGACGGAACAGACATCAGTATCCGAACCCTTACTAACCAGTTTTCTAGGTAGAGGGTCGACACCGCCGATTGAAATTGTAATCGACACTTTCATCTCCGTCCCAAGGCCGCCTGGTAGCCGTGCGCCAGTTTAGCTATCCCCAGCCAAGCAACGAGTGGATGTCGGGCTGGAAAAGACATGACCTCAGCTGGCGGGCGGATACGGGGTAAGCAAGTAAGTAGATACTCGGGTAAGTACCGCAGGTGGGACGGACGCAAGGGGGTGATTCCAGGCACACCAGTGTGCAGAAACGAAATAAAGCCAAGTCGCGCCGGGCTACTAACGTATCGTCTAAGCGGTTTCAGCCTGTGAGCTTCATTTACCTGGCGTCGCTCAGTGACAAACGGGGACATATTTACAAACGGGGGTAAAGACAAACGCTTACGCTGTCTTACGGCGTAAGTCATCAGCAAGTCAGTGAGAAAGGAGAGCTGTGTATACGAGCAACAAAGGAATGAAACGATAGTTGTCTATCCCGATCAACGCGCTTCTCCATACCGTAAGTATTTCCCGCTCGAGTCGACCCGCCCGCGGCCGCAGCAGGACAAGGAGCACTTACATACTTGTGGTGGTATATATGGAGACAGCCTTGCGCTGACAAGCTGAACGGCGGGAGAAGATCCGACAGTTTTAGTGCGGGTGAGGAAAGGGAGAGGACGAGGGTGTTTTGAGATCGGCGCGATCGACAGGAGCTAGGGCAGCGATTGTTGGATGACGAAATGAACATCACTGGACGGAGTACATGTAAGTACGCTGCAAGAAAAGGGGGCTTGGGGATGGCTTGAGGGGGCTAAGGTTAAGGTTATGTCAGCGATAAGCTTAATTCAAGAGTTGTTGTCTCGTGGGTTGTGCGACGGTGGCGTTGAAAGGGCCGACGCAGGGTGTAAGAGTATGTATGTAGGGCGCAGGATGAAGCAAGGCCAGGCAGGAAGCCGTTGGATGCAATGAAACGGAGAGGGAGATTAGCCCTATAGCCGATCTGGTATCTGCAGGGAAGACCTGGGAAGCGAGAAGCAAAAGACAATGAAGCGGGTTAAGAGATAGAAGTATAGTAGGTATTAGTATTTACATACATACGGGCGAGGAAGACATGAGCGAGGAAAAGAACAAGGAAAGCAGGCTTTTGTGCAGTCCATCGTGAGGAGCGGAAGAGGTATGAAAGAAGCGTAGATAAAGGACAGTCAAGCTGTGCTAGATACGGTGTAAAAAAAAAGGGCGCGCTCTTAGGAGCAGCGTAGAGAAGAAGAGTAATAGTTAGATGAATGAAGAGAAATGGGAGAAAAGTAGTAGTTGTAGTTAGTTGTAGTAGGAGAGAGATATCATCGCACGGTTCATGAGGCTGATCTTGGTATGTCTAATACATATTTATCGAAGAGAGAAAAGAAAACGGAGCAATTTCTCTTTACATGGCAAAAGCAGCGGCGACAACGAGGAGAGCGGCACCGAGACCAGCGCCGACGCGGCCGGCACCGTTGTTGAATGGTGGAGGGGTGTTGGTCGAGGCTGGTGGTGGCATGGGAGCACCAGAGCCAGATGGAGCTGGAGCTGGGCCTGGGTTGCCGCCGGTTGGGTGAGGAGTGCCGGGGACAGGCACGCTGCCGGTTGGATGGGGCACACCGGGGACGGCGGTGCCGGATGGAGGGCAGATGGAGGTGGTGAGAGTGATGACGCCGCCGGAGGGGACGGGAGTGCTGGAGGTCTCGATGATATGGGTGACTGGCTTGGAGGGCTGGGGAGTCCAGGTAGGCTTCTCGGCTGGCGTGGTGGACTTTGGTGGCTGTGGCTTGGGGCTGTGGTTCTCGATGCCGAAGTTGGTGCTGTACTGGTACTGGCCGGTGCCCTCGACGACAATCATGAGGCCGTAGCTATCGTCACCGGTGAGATCAGAGCTAGGAGTCCAGGAGTGGTGGCCGGAGTTGGGGATGTTCTCCGCAAGCGTTGCAACTGGTTCGCAGTTCTTGGGGCAGCCGTGGAGGAGCATGATGGAGACGTGGCTCGAGGTGGTTGCCTGCCAGGTGATGGTGTAGGGCTTGCTGACAGGGACGCGCTCGTGGAGGCCCGGGGAAGCGATGGGGTTGCCGGAGGGAGACTGGCTGTAGTTTGGAGGAGTGACGGCAGAGACGGCGGCCGCGAGGGCAGCAACGACGAGAGTGAGCTTCATCTTGACTTGTTGATGTTGTTTTTGGTAGTGTTGTTGGTGGTATCAAGAGTATAGATCTGGAGAGACCTGGGTATAAGCAGGATTAAGGGTATTGTATTTTATTAGAGCGTAGCGAGGCCAGGACCTGAGCGAACGAATTGAGTCTAAAGAGCGACTAAGTTGGCTGACTTGAAGGAGAGAAAGAGAAGAAGAAGAAGAAGAGAGAGAAAAAGGAAGAAGGAGAAGAAGAGAAAGCGAGGACGCCGGCGCAGGTTCTTATAAAGTAAAGAAAAGAGAGAGAGGCTGGAGGGGGAGTCAAAAGTGTTGGTGCGGCCCTTCTTTCCGCGTTCGCGAGGCTGTCCAGTGATAGCCGCTTCGGGCTTAGTGCGCGTTAAATGAGATGCCGCAGATGGACAGCCAATCAGCGAAGGAGGAAGGGCCCTGGTCCCTGGCATAAAG
>OJKM01000026.1_pt1 | contig 17836 bp, 17 predicted proteins | sample 1596631 | NCBI WGS metagenome assembly OJKM01 (sample SAMEA3904683, study PRJEB24821) | metagenome | biome: Builtin; feature: hospital; material: surface | place: USA | collected 2013-06-06 | reverse complement strand
GCTGACCAACCAGTTTAGACACCTGTATTGTTATTCCAGGATGTTCCTGTGCAAGGCTGTTGAATAACGAACGGGGAAATTTGGCTAGTTCGGTATCTCGTATAGCATGTAAAGTGGCAGGACGAGTGGTTTCGGTCATGACTTCAAGCTCACCCACACTTTCGCCTTGTCCATGCTCACCAACCACGCTTACTTTGTTATCACCAGATTCAAGAACTGATCGTAGACGTCCATTTAGCACTATGTAGATAGAGTCACTCTCATCTCCTTGGTGATAGATGACTTGGCCGGCATTGACCTGTACCCATTCCAGGGCGAAATCGATATGTAGCAGGAGACGAGGAAGGACATTGGTTAGTCGTTTTGCCATAGAGAGAAGCACAAGGGGGTACCGATCGGCAATTCTTTCAAGGCATATTCGCGGTAAGAAACCGACATACACGTCCGTCTTCGCCATGACGTCTGTGAAAGATCGATATGAAGTTATGGAACCAATGTAACCCTCTAAATCCCCAGGCTTGACCAGGTATAGGGATCGACGGGAGGCCTTCTTCCGCTGATTTTGTGCATTGACGTTTGATGGTCTTCCAAGGGGAAGCAGCGGTTCGGAGTGGATATTACTCTTCGATGGACCGATCAAGTCTTCTCCTTTGTCATTCACCGGGATACCGACATCTAAAAAGCCGTCGATAACATAATATAATCCCGGATTACGCTCTCCCTGTTCCACCAAAACTGAACCTTTGGGGAAGTAGACAATTTCGATCTCATTGCTCAACTCGGCTTTCAGATTGGCTATTGGCGGCGTACCGCCTGCGCTTGTAACGGAAATGCTCATCTGAGATTCGGAGTCACCATCCCCAAACGCCTCATATGGATCTATGTAGCCAAACGCGTTGTTGAACACAGCTTTTTGTTTCCGCGAGTCGTAAGAGACAAGATGTGGAGAGCCATCAGCGGACCCAAAACCTTTGGGAAGTGGGAGAGCTTCTCGCGTAGTTGCTGTTAGTCCCAATGCCTTCACCATGCAATCGAGTATCGATTCACGGAAGAGGCTATCTTCGTTTACATGGACAGTAGAGGGAGAATTAAAGATAGAATTTGCTGGTGAGCTGGCATCGGGTGAAGTATGCATCGGAGTTTTCATCCCAGGAGTTGAAGTTGAGTCGAGGAGGATACTCCGTGAAGCGAGTCGTCGATCGATACCATGCCGTGGGCCAAATCTAGATAGCTGAATGGAGGAAAGTAAATCTCCGGGGCTTACACCTGCTGCCTCTTTATCAGTGATAGGCGGGGTGGGCGGTGATGTAGCTTGCCCGTTTGCGGCAGATACCTTGGCCCTTAATGAAGCATCTTTCCGCAGAGAACTGCTCGATCTCCGCCTATTACTTACACCAGGGTTGTGTAGAGCGATTCCCTTTGAGCCTTCTTCTGGCCCAAGACGTTGTACGGCTCTCTGAAATTTCTGTTTGAGTCTATCCAGTGGGGCCCCGCGGAGGTCATTGGGTAAATCAAATGAAGTAAACTTGTTCATCTTCTTTTCTATGCTCAAGACATCTGTAGTGAGGCCAAGATATGAATGGGCTGTGGCAAACGTCACACGTTGCAGCCTAGTCAAAATGACTTGTATAATATGGGCTGTGGCACGGGGGTATAGTCGAGTAAGACGACGAAATGCACTGGCAGGAATTATGGCAATGGTCGTATCCACCACAGCACGAGCAACTATATCTGGATGAACGGAATTGGTTCTCGAACGCTTTGGAGTACGTCGATTCTGAGCCGAAGAAGTTGGTGGGGTGTGGGCTGTAGGGAAATGGGCGGTGGAGTTGGTATCGTCTAATGTCATGGGAGGGACTGTAGGAAGGCGTCCGCCGTTGGATGGGAGGGATATGTCGCGGTGATGATGGTGGCGGTCTTGGAAGGAAGACCGAGGGCTGCTGGCGAACGGTGAAGGGCTTACAGGGCTGGGTGAAGCAGGTTCTTCCCCTTCCTGATAGCGGAGCTTCACATCTTCACTGAACAGAGATAGTATGGAGAAGAGAGAGGACATGGATGCACCGTTCTTCACTTCTGTGAGTAACTGGTACCCCTGGTGATGACGGTGGTGCTGTTCTTCTTCCTCTTCCATTGAGTCTTCCACGGAACTTTCTCCATCCTTACCACGCTCCCTCGCCGACTTGACAAATATCTGTACAAGGCCATCAACCACAAGACAGAACCCTTTTTCTTCCTCTAACAAAAGTGTCTCGCCCGCAATAAGTTTTCGGGTCTGCATCGTCCGGGTTAATTCGTGGAAGACCGGCCGTTCCAAGTAGCCGAAGACCTTTATAGCACTCAAAAATTCATCTAGATAGTTGGCGAGTCCCGGCTTTGAGTCCCCCTCCTGGGTGTCTGGAAAAAGGTCTATCTGTGGTTCCTGCCGCTGCGGTTCCGGAGGGAGGTGAGCGTACATATTCAAGAACCGATAGCGGACGAACCAGCTGATTGTTGAGACGAGGAAGAGGGTTATTAATAGTCTATATTATCTGTTAATCGCCGAGCCGTGGGTATATAGAGTAATGCAGGAAACGGCCGGCCGGGACTTACAAAGTCGTGAAATTCATTGTGAAGGTTAAGCTCATCGAGAAGAGGGTGAACAGGGCTGTCGGGACGGTAATGGTGGTAAAGGTAATGACCGAGTAGAGCAGCCCGGGGAGGACCTGGACGAAGAAGAGGAAGATGGTACCGGCGAAATCGGCCATTGTATACTGCGAGTGCGCGGGATATTGTGGACAAGAGGGGGTACATGAGGAGGAGGAGGAGGAGGAGGATAGTTGCTCGAGCTCGAGCTGGCGGGGCGACACCGCGGTAGCCATGGTTAAATCCGGGCAGGCCCGTGGAAGGATAAAGGCGCGATTGGCGCGGGACTCTTTGTTGCTCTTCTCGCGGATGAACTACCCGTATTGACTTCTTGATATGCCTCTCCTCTCCGCGCGACGGCTGCAAGAACGTGGGTGGATCGCTGGTCAAGCCAATTAGTAACGGCATACAGAAATGTAAAAGGGGGCAGCGAGTGACAACCTTGTAAACTATCCTTGTCTCCGAAACAAGCTGGGGGGTCGGCTGAGCCAAACCATCGATGAGTGCAGCTATTCTTCGCTGCTTGAGGCTATTGGTGGTGGCGGCTCGAGATGATGAAGAGCAGAAGAGGATAATGAAGAAAGAAGAAACGGTGATGAAAGAAGAAAATAAGGTTGACGGGAAGCTTCCCGCCGCAGTGGTCGATTATATAAGCATATAAAACGCACCGACCACCTTTTCTTTTCGTTTTAACGACGTCAGCTTTGTTTAGTTTCGTCTCATCTTTACTTGTCAGAGACACAATTTTCGACGGGCTAACTGCTGTGGCAAGCGGAGTACTGCAGGATTCCTGGAACAGTAGCACCAGAGCTAATCCCGGCTACAATGGAGTTACCCCATCTCCAATGCAGGGTGGAATTATCCAGCCACCACCTTGTAGCCGGGTATATGGCAGTTATGGGGTCTCCGGTTTGTCGACATGAATCTGGATTATTTTACCACACTGGTATGACATATAGACACGATGTTTGCAACTCTTTATTGTTCAAAATCTCGACAATGCTTCTGGATGAAGCAAGCCAAATATATATACATACATAAATATATATATCATTATCTTACCCGAGAGGGCCGTCGAACCGTAAACAACTCAATGTTTGACATATAGATCGTTCATTAATCATTGGCCTGACCCTGGCCGGGATGCTATCCGAGAGTGGTGTTGTTATCCGATGATTAAGCAGCTGATTTGTGGCAGGTGACTATTGAAGCAAAACTTGCATGGAGTAGTATAGGCTCTCTTGTGCATCATTAAACAAGATATCCCATAAATCAAGTGTAGAATGCTGGTTAGCATCTCTCTCCATCCTCCTTACTTACTGCCCTTTCCTCCCAGGCCGTCCTTAGCCGAGGAACTGTTTTGATTGGCTGATTTCTGCTGATATGAGAGATGACTAAGAATTTTATTAGTCAGCTGGTCATTCCGCATCGCTGCCCCCAGACGTGATTTTGGCCAGCAAGCAACAACAAGCCGCTTCTGGTGGTGTATACTGGTGATGAAGAGCAAGGGAGCATCTTGTTTTTCGTCTAGTTAACTAAAAGGACTTAACCAGTAAGGTATCTTGTTAACTGTTTCAACTAGTTAACACATTATATAACCTTCCATAGCCATGGGTTCCGGGCCTGGCCAACAACCATCGATTTCCCCCTCTGGGTGCAACTCGAGCCCTCCGCAGTCATACTTGATTATTGGTGCTGGCTGCTTTGGAGCCGCAACGGCACTGCAGCTTGCTCGCTCTGATCCTTCGTCAGCTTCTAATATCACCCTGCTGGACCGTACTCCCTCCCCTTGCCCGTCAGCAGCTGCCCATGACCTGAACAAGATCATTCGCGCAGAATATACGGACCCGTTCTATATGCGCCTCGCATTAGAAGCCATGGACTTGTGGAAATCCGATCCTATATTTAGCCCTTATTTTCACCAGGTGGGCATGCTATTGCCCACAACGCTGGAGCATGCTAGTAAGATTGCGGAGAATTATACCAGCATTACTTCTCAGCCCGCTCCCATCGAGTTAATCGAACCAGCTACCGCCAAGGAACGGTTCGGTGGCATTTTCCGAAATGCATATCTGGACAAGGTGGAAACTTGTCTGTTCAGCCCAGAGGCAGGATGGGGTGATGCAGAGAACGCATTTCAAAATGTCATCAAGTCCGCTATTGCGCTGGGTGTGAAATATGTCCCCCACGCTGTTGATAAGCTATTGTTTGACGAGACTGGGCACAGCTGTCTTGGTGCACGAACAATTACAGGGCTCGATTTACGTGCACAGCATGTCATTCTCTGCACCGGAGCGAATACTGCCTGGTTGATAGCCAATAGCGCTCCGGATAAACCGACGTTACAAGTCGGAGACAGGATGGTGGCTGCTGCTGCAATCATGGGTGCTTACCGTGTTCCTACGGAACAGATGGGAAAGTTTGATTTTGCGCCGATTGTGGTGAACCCTGTTGGGGTTACCCCTGGTTTGTCCTATCCCTAGCCTCTTGATGCTGACTTGGATTGCTTGATTTTAATCATGCATAGGAGAAAGCATACCCCCCGGAAAAACTAGGTTGCTGAAATGCACCCATGAACTAAGTTTCACCAATATGCTTTACCATAACGATTCACATCGGCGCATTTCTGCTCCGCCAGAGGATCCGACCTCCAGCACCTGGACTTTGGATGTCCCAGCCCAGCTGAAAAACGAGGTCAAGTACGTCAAGGATATGCTTTATGGCGAGCATATTGGTGGCCTTGTTCCTGAATTCTACCGCATGTGTTGGTATGACTGCCAGTTCTATCACATGCGGAGTAATCGACTAACCGTAGGCAGGGATGCTGTAACTCCAAATCAAGATTTTATTATATGCGCCCATCCTCATTCTCAGAATCTTTATATTGCGAGTGGAGGATCATTCCATGCATGGAAATTTATGCCTAGTATTGGGGGCTACGTGGAGAAGATGATCAAAGGGAAGCTGGACCCAGGTATGGTTAAACGGTGGGCCTGGGATCGGGCAAATAGTGGAGGTGCATGTGCTGTGTATTTGCCTTCAAGAGACCTTGAAGGAGTAGTTTAGGCCTTGATTATTGATCGATATGCAAGCCTTTCTGATAGGGCAACCTAGGAGGCTTGATGTATGGATCGTTACTTATACGCACATGTGTTGGGTGCGATCCTTTTCTTTACATACAGACATAAGCTTGACATGGGACAGTTTGACTGAGCGTTCAAGGCAGCTCCACAGCTAGATTATTGGCCGTTCGACACCCGCGAATATTCTATGCATAGTTATCTCGCTTCAAGCATAAGCACAAGCCACCACAGTCCTATTTTCAGTTGTTTATTGACATAAACGTGGTCAACCATGTAGTTATACAAATAGATGTAGAGAAAGGGATCTTCATGGTAATATTCGGGGCTACGTTGTTCTCCGGCAGTCTTACTCATGTCAGGCTTATTTTAGAAGCATGAATGAGAGATGACATGCATAACAAAGAAATATCTTGGACCATACAACGTGGTAATAGCAGGGATTATACCTCTGAACAGCCGCAACACACGAACACACGAACACACAAATACAGGTTACGAAGGGCTCGTGATAAGCATGGAAGACTCAGGGTCTCTCGATCGCTGCTAAATCGACAGTAGTTCCTCTCTTAGACGACGGGCGTCAGCGCGATGCAACAATTGATGAGTAAACTAATGTGCAAGGCAGTGAAGGCTCCCTCTCGCCTCACTAGAGCGTCTTTCACAAACGCCTGAAGCCTAGTCAAAAGCGGCCTTTCCCTCCAATCATGTTTCAAGGCGGCAAAGGCGACCTTGTTGAAGCATTGTTCCGCCGTGTTTTCAGCACAAACTGGTTTAACAATACACACAAAACACGACAGAAAGAGGCGTGGGATTGCAAAAAATACTGGATCTTTTCTCATCCGCCTTACTTCTCGATCCTGCTAAAGGCTTCTTCTGCCATGATTATTCGTAGCTGTATGCCTTGCACCGTAGTCCAGGCGTTTGGTGTTAAACAGCCGCCTAAATGTAGGTCAGTGGAATATAAAAGAGGTCGAAAACCTCTTCAATATCTCCAAGTAATGGTAATGTCAGCTACTACACTCACCACATTTTGTATTGATATCTGTCAATCCCAGCTCAATCCTACCAGCATACGTCCAAGGGATTCTTACCAAAGTCGCATTTCAAAGCCGTTCTAGTTGTGCGAAAGAGGGGAACCATCGACTGTGATCAATATGCCTTCATTTTTCCCTCGCGAGGTTAGAATATTTTTTGCTCCCCTTCAGATACCTAATCTAACATAGGTGTATGTCATATATAGGATACCCGCACGCTCATGTGTGAGGCAGGGACGGTTATCGACATTGGAGGCGGCCGCTTGGAAAGCTCACTCAAGGAGTTAACAGAGTATCAATTCCTAGGTTCAAATGGTGGGAATCCTCGTGACCTTCCAACGGGACTGTTCTATAATACTAGAGGATTGAAGATCTGGAAGGACATCACTCATTTGCCGGAATACCAACAAACCCAGGATGAAATAAACCTTCTGAACTCCTTCAAGGGCCAGATAGCGGACTGGATAGTGGAGGGATGCACAATCGTCGACATGGGTAGCGGGTATGTATTTGCCCTATATATTATTGATCTGACATCATGTCTTCTTGAATAAAATGGTGACATTTAGTTCTTGAAGGGATACCCGAAAGGTGCTGCCTCTTCTAGCGCACCTTGAGCAGTTAAAAGTAGAAGTGCAATACTTTGCTCTTGATCTTTCCAAGCAGGCATTGGAACAGACAATGGAGCAACTTGTCCCAGAATTCCATTATGTCCGATGCTTCGGCCTTTGGGGCGACTTCAGCGATGGTCTGAACTGGTTAAGGCCTGTCAAGTCTCCTAAACTTATCCTTTCCCTGGGCTCCATGTTCGGGAACGATGAGTTCTCCCTCGCCGTCTCCAGGCTGGAGGAGTGGAAACATGTCATGGGCCGTAACGATCTCATGTTACTAGGGTTGGATGCCTGCGACTACCTGCCAGAGCTATGGGAGTCGTACCATGATCCCCAACGAGTCTGGGATAGCTTCATTCGAAATGGCCTGAAATACTCGAACGAAGTTTTGAGGTGTGATTGGTATAAAGAGGAGGACTGGCAAATCTCCGGCCGCATTGATAGCTCACCAGACACAGTCCACCGATTCTCCATCATTGCTAGGCGGGACGTACACTGCCACCCTCTTGGCCTTCACTTCTCCGCGGGGGAACGTGTCGACTTTTTTGAGGCGTGGAAGTACGGTCCAGAGAGAATGAGGAGCCAGTTTAAAATGGCGGGCTTCGCCGAGGTGGAGAGATGGCAGGCCCCTGGCAACCGTCCATTCTGTAGGTGATCCCAAGGTTGAATTCATGTCAAGGTCCGTTGCTGACTCATTCCCACCAATGCAGACGAATATCTCTTAATGAATTCCGATTTCACAAAATACTAGGTAGCGACCGGGGGGGGGGAGTCGAGGTGGAATCCGCCTTCTCGCCCCAGGGCCAACGGTCAGACCGCCTTGCATCTCGATGGCTGTGCTCACTTTTTGACCATTCCTGGCGGTGTTTTGACATTTGAATTCCGTTTAGCATATTCAACATTCTGAGCGCTGTTTGTTTTTCCTTGACTTGACGTAAAGCCATGAAGTCCCTCGCAGCATGTCGCCTTTGTATTTAGAGCAGACGCTGGTCGTTGTTGATCAAATAGTTAGTTGATGCTGAATGTCATTATTATTGGCGCAAAAAGAAAATTGAAGGAAGTTCAAAACAGTCACGTGTGACACCATTACGTAATAAGTTTGAGCCTCATTGTGGATTATATATTATCCGTTTATTACATAAGCTGAAAAATCAGGCCCGAAGGCTGACGCGAATTTTTCTACGGAATACTTCAAAGAAATTCCTAGACTGTTCTGAATAGGACGATATATCGGCAGTGTAAACATTCTCCTTCATTATCATTTTGTTCAAGGCTACCCAAGCCGAGTCATTGGAACAATTGAAATATGCTATATATTATTCTCTTACAAGAACAAGGACTAGTTATAGGACTGAATACTAGATTCACCAGCGGGCATGTTGAGGGTAGAGTTATGTTAAACTAACATAACCTACTGTTGCAATGAGCTGATCAACCATACTTTCCCACCAGGAGGGTCTTTTATGCACTGGCACACCTTCATCGAAGACGTGGCTAACCCCACCGCCATCCATCCACGTCCACATTGCCTGGACTGCTGCCCACACCGGGGGAACGCTCTAATAAACCTCGTTAGCCTATTGAATGGTAATTTTTCAAATGTGGGCAGGTTTAAGGGCTGGGTGACATATGAAACTGTTCGGAACCTCGTGCTGACTTACTGATCTACATTTTCCTTTCAGTCCGACGGTTGTGAACCACTCCTCGGCTATCATCCTATCCTTCTTCTCTATCGAGACAAGGGATGCAATAAAAATAGGACAAAAGGGAGCCTGAGACGTGAACAGCGTTCCTGAATATGGCATCATGGTGACGCATTTCCATAAAACCTTGGCTGTTTTTTGGACATCTGGGTGATGGCGAGGTTTTCTACGTCTATTATCAGCCTCCATTCTATCCTGGGTAGATCGAGTTTAAGAGGAACCTTACCTCAACAGTCGGCAGTGGAGGTATATTTGGGCGGCGGCAACCCAAGTTTCTCCAGTCAGCTCGGTCACTTTCGTTGCTGTCTGTACTTTTCCATTTTTGTCTAGGTCGCATGATCGAAGCAGCTCTTCCGCACTTGGATACCCATCAGAAAGTTCTGACCACTGGTGGAATGTTTTCAGCCCTTTGCTGATCACTTTTGCTGCATAGATGGGCGCCATGGAGGAATCCTAAAACGAGGATCAGACATAAATCAACTGACAGTGTATCTGGGAGAGCTAATCTATTATTAACGCAGTTACTTACTTCCTTCACCAAGACAGACAGATACGTTATTTGTGATATTATATGAAGTAACTTGGGGCAAAGACCAGTACCGCCGTTGATCTTCCAGCTTTCCTTTTGCGTTCCTGCGAGGAGCCAACCATACGCATTCGGGTTTCCTCGAGATGCTAATGGAGTTACAAGCTCGCTGAGAATGCATGCAAGAGCCACCCAATTCGCATAGCCGTGTCTTGCAGCGCTATATTGGGTGTTATCAGGCCGCCAGTATCTGTACCCAGGGTCCGAGTTGTCAAGTATGGACTTGGCTAGCCTCGCAGCCAATATCCAGTTAGGTTCGGCGTTATTTATACGCAACTCCCAATTCACGCACTTAGTTGCATCAGCTTCTTTCTTATTGAATTTTGTTCCGCGCGTCTTAAAAAGCCAGCAGAGAATCGGATAGAAATGTTTGATAACTCACATCGTCCACTAGAAGCAACATGATAGCAGCAACAAGGTTGTCACCTTGACCAATGTCTTGGTTTTGCCTGCTTCTTAGGGCAACGCTTATCATATGTTTAGCTTGATCATAATGATAGTTGACGCGGTCACGAAGGCCTTGCTGCGAGTTATAATCCAGTAAATAGCTGCCGCTCAAAGCTACCACAGCGTGCTTTACACACTCGTCATGCTGGGCCATGGCTAATATCTCTTTTATCCAGAAATTAGTTCCAGCAAGAAGAGTTCTTCCGGAACAAAATGCTGCTTGGTCTGTCCTCTCTTTGGTTAACTAACCACCCTTCACGGTCTAAGACATTAACCATACCAGGGAGTTGAGGGACGCATACAAAATTTCAGGCACTGTCCATCAAACTGATGTTCAGCAAAGACGCTATGCATGGCTATAGTCGGAGGAATGACTGAGGGTATAAGTGAAATTCCTCTGTTAACTTGACGTGGATATGAATATCTTTCTGAATGTAGCGGAATCACCGTTCGGGAGTTGGAGCAACCACGCTTGGTGTGTAAGGCATTCTGATCATCATTCTGACTTTTAGGTACTCGAAGCTTTACTTTTATGTAACTGCTAATTTCTCCATTCACCGGTGGTATGATAATATCTCTGGAAAACTTATGTCTCCTGTCCTGGTTCCGTGCGAAAGGGTTGATAAGTTCCATCTCAACTTTCCGATTGCTAGCCATCGCCGTGGAGGGAAGAGCTACCGCAGGGCCCAGGAATGGTTGGTGTTCCATGTTGTCATTGAAATTGAACATATTGTTAGGGTCCATCGCTGTGCTGAAATACAGTTCTTCTTAGCCGTAAGTTAGCGAAGAATGCGCAAACGCCGACAGATTGGAGATCATGGTGGTAGAGCTATCTTACGGAACGACTGATTAGATTCGCCTTGGTTAGGCTCCTGGGACGGAGCATTGCTAATAAGTTTGAACCGCGGAACTCCTCCCTGTATCTTCCTTGTTGTGTTGAACGCTGACTTCTCGCTCCATCCTCCAGAGTCCTGCTGGACTAACTCCATTAGAGTTTCCGGGCTGCAAAATATTGAATTCGGCGGGTCGAAGTTGTAGCTGGCGAACTGCCTCTGTTGTGGATCCATGGTTTCGTCACACCAGCTACGCTTCTTGGCAAGGGACATAATATCTCTCTTCGCATGATAGGAATACAACTGGCGATCAAGCTTCACCACTCGAGGCGCTTTCGGGTCATGGGTGGAATGGCAAAGGAATCCAACAGCAAGAGCGCCAGAAGAAACGGGTGATCGAGGTCGAAAGAACAAAGCCGCAAGCGCCTCTTTTTAGTTGCGGCTGAGCCGAGACTAAATATATTCTGCCAGCCCCGCTATGCCGCACTCGGAAGGCGGTGAAAGGCCCGCTCCTGATGACAAACAATGAGCCGCATCACGTGTATATTAGTAATCATATTTTTATCACGTGAGTAAACAAGTGGATCCGCATTGGGCGAAGAGCGAAAAAACGACATCAAACAACATTTCGAGGGACGACAAGACTTTGATAATAATGAAGATATTGATGAGAACGACAGCAAGCCGAGAGGAAAGAGGCAACCAAGGGATACATGTGGGTGTTCATGAAGCTGCAAGAGAGATAAGGGCGCATGCAAGTTTGTCAGGCTGGCTGGGACAGGGGGGCTCGCTAAAAAAAAAAACACATGCTGCTGCGGTAACTATGCTAATCTCCCTGCGCATAAGCCTCCCTCGTCAACCCTAGCCCAGGGTTTGCCAAATTGACCAACTGAGTGACTGGGATCTTCCGGTCTTGCTCACTCTGCCCGACTTCCAATCTCTCCCCTCTGAAGCAGGCCGCAAGGCTGGGTAAGTAGCACTGCCTTGCCTGATGCCCGCCTGACGTACATATCCAACCCGCCCTTACATCCATTTGCCTAAGAGAGGAAGCAAAGTACATAGCTACCCCGGACACCCACGGACTATATTTATGGCCGGGCTGGGCTTCACCTTGCTCTGCTCCCGTTCGTCGCCCTGCCCTGTGCGAAATTCTTGTGGGAAGTCGATCCTTCCATCCCACATTGGGTTGCTTACTACTTGTTTCCTAACCGCCTGCCAGGACGTGGCGAGAGAGGCATACATAAGAACGCCTACAGCGTAAACACTGCCAAGTAATACCACTGTCCCAAGCCGATGTATGCAAGAAATGGCTGCCATGTCGTCCAGCGATCTTCCAGCAAACATACTTCTGTCACGTTCACAGCCTCTTAGCCCATGGCTTCAAGAAATCATCCGAACAAAGCTTAGCGAGCTAAACTTGTCCGATACCAGCGTTCGTGAAGAAAAAGGTGCTACTGTTCCCAACTTAGGGCTTAGATCACAGCCTTTATCAACGCCCGGAGATGGCGGTTCTCCTTGGGCACTCTTACAACAGCCTTCTGGTCCCACACCTGCGCCTTCAGTTCAGGCAGATAAAAAGCCTGCGCATGCTCCTAGCTGCAGGCTAGTCGAGATTGGGGAGTTCCTTGTTGATATGATGGCTTTAACGTCGAAGATAGCCTCTGCCTTGGTCGAGGCAGAGGATATAAAAACTTATATCGAGGCTCATATCCAACAACTAAATGAAATGCATCATCTTTCCGATATGGATATGGTTACATATATGAGTGAGAAGGAACGTGACCTCAAGTAAGTACCTTCGAGTGTTTCCACCTTATTTGCTCAATAGAACTCCGTATACCAATAGTTTCATCAACTGTTATCTCTGATATACTCTACCCTCCTAGGGTTTTTCTTTTATCGCTCTCTCCAGAGAATTCATGAATAAGTACTTATCTGCCGGCTTGACTAATCATGGAACGCTCACTAATGGCGCACAGTACACTTGCAACTAGACTTGAGGAAATGGCCAATGAAACATCAATGGTCTGGCGGCGAAGCCCCAACCCACCCCATCACATGGGGGATGTACTACAGACAGCATCTTCTGCCATGGTTTCTTGCAGGTCAAACAACAATTCTTCAACTGGTAGTCAGATTAACCCAAATTGTGCAATGGGACCTGACTTCAACTCAGGATCGCCTACGCCTACTGTTTCGTGGAGCTCGAGCACGAACAATGCAGCGGAGGAAACAGCCTTTCCAGTATCTATGGAGGCCTTCCAAAACACGTACCCCAACCTCAACAGACGTGGAGTGGGGAACTGGGTATGCCCATATGGTGAAAAATGCACAAAGGGCGGATTCCGCGATGGAAAGGTTGTTATATTTGGGCGGAATTCCTCTTTTAAGTAAGTGTGCCCCTCCATAATAACTAATGGCGTCCCATGTACTCTGTTTTACGTTCATCTTGATAAGCTTCTCCCAGCTCCTACAGCTAACAAGATTCTCAGGACACATCTACAAAAACACGAGAAAGCATTTAAGTGCAACATACCTGGGTGTAAGAATACCGCGGGATTTGCTAGGATTGACCAATTAAGGAGGCACAAGATTGAGGTCCATCATATAAATCGCGAGGATGTTGAGGATGGAAAATGAAGCGTATAGCAACGATTTGGTTCTCTTTTCGATTACTTCTTCTGATGGTGGATGGCCATGTGATTGGAGGTGATAACATTGGGCGATTTTCGAGTTTGCCTTCATCTTACCTCTTGTTGATTGCGAGTTTTCGTAGCTCTGGTCAGCGTCTACCATTTCATACATTTAAAGTCTAAATTCTCCGAGGCAGTGCGTGCAATATCTATTTCAATCTCTTTTCTCATTAGGCAAAAAAGTAGTCAGAAATTAATATTTTAAAAGAGTCCCATCTTGCATCTTTGCATCTACGGAGGGTCATTACGATATAGGGGTCTCTAAGATCAACGTGATGGTGAGGCTTGGACACTGCCACTTCCAAGCATGCCCTGGCATATATAGAACACAGCCCTCAGAGTTTTGGCCGGGGGCCCAGCCTTATACACCATTTTGCGAGGCTCACAAGCAGAGCGCCGGTCGAAAGCAGCGCCTCACCTTTCCAGAGGCTGGACAAGGTGGTAGTGCCTGATTTAATGTTTTTTTTTTTTTCCATACATACTCAGGCGGACAAGGCAGAAGATCTCAATTTATCTAGCTGGTTAAATCGTCTCATGCATTCCAACCAAGGCATTGCAAAACCACAAAAGCTCATACCCGAATGCCCCTCGAGTGGCTTTACAAGCAGGCCAGGCAAGACTAGACACCATGCTGCCTATGGAATCCTTTACAACATTGCGTTAATTTTGCTACTCTCTGAGCGTTCATATTGCCGTGTTCAATTCCTTGAGACATTGATCAAGTCAGCATCATTGTTGGACGTATTCTATAACTGTTCAATATGGATAGAAAGCGCAAAGCCACCAATGAGTTGCCTAATGAATCGCGCCGAATTCCTGGGTACAATATCAGTAACAGATGCCATCTCGACCTGGGTCGCCATGCCAGTCAGGGAAGTACCTCAGTGTCTGACCAGAATCTTGTGCCCGGGCACGATAGAATTCTATGTGAGACAAACCTAGAACTTGTCAACTCCCAGCAGGTACAAACGTATACCCAACCTTCTTACCCCTCTAAGCTTGATGCTCGAGAATTTGTATCCGCAAGAACATCAAGCTCTATCCACGAGAATAGTTGCATCCACTCCAGCTCGAAGGTAGCCAGGGTATCAAGTTCCAGTCACCCGGCTATGTATTCAACAGGCCACCACAGGACGCCAACGAGCAACGGTAACGAAACTCGCAGTTCTCACCAAGCCAACCTTCTAGGTCATCAATATCGACATCTCGGTCAGACTGCCGGCACCCGAGAATACCACTCAGCTACGAGCTCTATGTCGCAGTATCGTGAACTCCAGGCTGGATTTATGGTCTCTATGGGTCTGTCATACTCAATGCGGAGATACCTCGAGAAAAATTCTCAATCTCACGAAACCAATAGGGCCCTAGAAGATATCAATCGATATTTCCCTCAACGAGTTCCTTCAAACGGCTTCATAGACCCAACTATTAATGATTATGAGTGTGAAGGTCAGCAGATGAGTGTGAATTCAGGGACTTGGTTTGAGAAACAAGGACAGTAACATTCTTTTCATATTTTGAAATGGTGTATCTTCTCTGCTTTTGTATCATTTAGGTAGCTGTTGGTTCAGTCGTTTGTTTAACTTTAGCTATGTGTTTCCCAACCCTTTTCATCTGCAGCTGAATTTTTTGCATTCAGCTTTAGATGGATTTGTATCTCGAACATTTCTAAGATAACTGGGCTTGAGTTTGAATGGTGCCTTCATAAACACCTCAAGAGGGTATAGGGGGAAAAGGCAATACTCCACAAGCTCTGCTTCAACTAGCGCTTGGAGTTAGCCCTTGTCAGCGACACATTTGCCCCTCCATGGCATGCCAGGGTCAGCCTCAAGTCCTCGATAAAGTGGAGATTTGGATCTCGGTTCTCAATATCTTCAAATGTCTGCAAAAGACGGATTAACACGTAGGATGCCTCAGTCAATGCGTATTGTTCTACAAGAGTTAGCATGGGTAAATCAGACCGCAATTCAAATTCCCGCAAATAAATATGGCGCTGGAAGGAAGGGAGAACTTTCACTTACGACCTAAGCAGATTCTAGGGCCACCGTTAAATGGTAGGTGGTTCCATCCCACACGGAGAGTTTCCCATCGGCTGGGACGGAAGGTAGTTGCGTCTGGACCGTAAATTTTTGCAGAACGATGAAGACTCCAAACTGAGTACAATACAGTTGTATCTTTGGGAATCAGAATTTTGTGCTCCCCATTTGGACCGCCACCACGAGGTAGTGTTGTAGGCTTGACTGCTTCACGACTATTGGATGGTACAACTGGGAAGAGACGAAGAGTTGAATGACGCGGACCAGATTATCTTAGTATGCATTTCACAAACGGGTACGTTTGCTGCGGACCGGAACGCAGTGACATGCATAAGACAGAATAGAGCTTGTGAACGGTAAAGAGACGATATAACTGACTTTCATTAAGAACATAGCGAAGATACTTCATGGATTTAATATCCTCATATGTTGGCTTTCGGTTTCCCAAGGTTTCGATTACTTCTTTTCGAAGGCGGAACCATTCGTCTTTGTGTCTTGCGAGCTGGTGGCAGCAGATAGATAAAAGGCCCGCAGTTGTGTCTCTACCAGCAAGCAGGATATTGAAAAGCTCTGATCGAAGTCGGACTGGATCTTGGAATTCTTTTGCAGCCTCTTCTAGAAAAACATACTTTCCACCTAGATCGTGGCTGGTTGGTTTGCCAGAAGCTTGTCGCTCTATAGCTTTTGTTGTAAATTTATCCAAGTATGCATGCATATTTTTGCATATCTTCTTGAATTCAGTACTGTCTTTCTGGAGCCAGTAAAAGTCTTGGAGGGTAATTCGATGAAGTAAAATCTCTACCACAGGCCGGCATTATTACCATCTAAACCTCAATAGATAAAAGTAGAGGCGGGGGGATAAAGACGCCGTACCTGATCCTCGAGTAAAGTCATTGTAAAACTGGGACTCTTGTGCAAGACAATCTGGTAATAAGCTATTGACACTTTCACCAAATAAAAAATCGGTTGCTAGTTTGTCAACACCAGGTTAGCGATAGATGGCTTGGGTTAAGGGTTGGGTTGTCAATGAGACATTCCAGTACCTGTATCCATTGACAGCTTGAAAAAGAGTTCCTGAAGGTCGACGGTCTTCTTTTCTGGGATCAAGTTAAACATGTTCTGTACAAATGACTCCAGAACTACAAGATCCTGGATTTGCTGCCTTGCGAACTGTGGGCGCAGAACACTGCGGGAATGGCGCCATGGTTGACCCGATTTTCCCCCTCCATACATGTGGGTAAATATACCGTCACCAAGCATGGGCACGAAGCTGTTGTACCTCGAGGCGCCGAGGCTGAAATCCTCGAACTGGGTGGCAAGCATTGCTTTGATGTTTTCTGGTTCGCGAGTCAAGATCATAGGTTTCCCAAACATAGAAACCGAAACGGTATCGCCATGCTTTTCGAGCAATTCCATCTCTAATTCCAAGTAGCGATTCTCTTCAACTGCCTTTGAGACTCTGCCGTAGAAGTCGATGCCAAACTTCACTGGAGACTGTTCGACTTTCGGGGGAAGTCGAGTCCTTTCGCGTACACGAATCTTTTTCAGCGCCAAATAGTCAAGTGTGGTAAGGTATACATAGTAAAGACCACAAGCTGCCACAATGGCAGCAATGAGGGGAAAGAACATCTCTAACTGCTCGTTCTTGTGCCGGGTCGATGGTGATGGAAAGTAATTCGAGCTGAAATCAAGAACGGGTGTGAGTGTCCAGGCAGCCACGTATTTATTTATATTGAGGTTAACTAGTTATCTGGTTACGGCGGACTAGATGGACCATGTTTCACCGGTTCCCGCGAATGCGGAACAGAGGAACTCTGGAAGACGGGGTAGTTAGTTACCATCCATGTTAATAATGACCTTATTCGTAAGATTTTTTCTTGAATACTATCATGATTTCAGGCAGGATATGATGTCGCATTCCCTCACTCGAGGATATTCCGTCCGACTTAACTACCTGTGACGGAAGGTATCGTAATAGGCACCCACCATCTTGTTTCGATCGTGTATGATAGCACAGATATGTATGATAGCACAGATATGTCATTATTGCCATCGCAATTGTTAACTAGCAGGGGCACGCCCGCCCGTCAGGTAGATCACGGGCACCTCGGGCACCTCGGGCCTAGGCATGGCAGAGACCTGTCTCTTATACACATCTCCGAGCCCACGAGACCAGAGAGGATCTCGT
>OJKM01000025.1_pt1 | contig 17989 bp, 17 predicted proteins | sample 1596631 | NCBI WGS metagenome assembly OJKM01 (sample SAMEA3904683, study PRJEB24821) | metagenome | biome: Builtin; feature: hospital; material: surface | place: USA | collected 2013-06-06 | reverse complement strand
ATCTACACGTAAGGAGTCGTCGGCAGCGTCAGATGTGTATAAGAGACAGAGTCAACTCTCAGTGGACGTGCCGCTAGCCAGGCTGCTGCCGCCCGTGAAGCGGAGGAAGCTCGAAAGAGAGAACAGGAGAGGGAAGAAGCCCAGCGAATCAGCACCGAGACCAACACTGTCTCTCCAAATGACGTTGATGCTTTGTTTGATGATGATGAGGATGCTCTCACTGACTCCTTCGCCGGAGTGTCTCTTAACTCCCCTGACCGTTCCACACAGAGCATGCCACCTTCTCCACGAAATGGTCCTGCACACCCACCTCACCGTACTCAATCCGACCCCAGAATTGCAACTACTGCGGGCGAGACTACCAATGACGAAGATGCCGAGGGTGGCGAAAATACTAAAAATACTCAGAATGCGGAGAATGGTGAGGATGGCGAGGATGGTGAAATTGTAGAATTGAGCCCGAAAGAGAAATATGGCCATCTTTTCGAATTGCGCGAAGAGGATGGAGAGTATATCCAGGATGTCAGGGAATTGGCCCGCGTTCCAATCATTCTCAAGATCGATCTCAGCAAGAGCCCACCGTAAGTTTTACTCTCTACTCTACTGCTTCTAATGATCTCATTATTAATAATCATTTATAGTTGCTTGACTATTCGATCTATGAACCCTTACGCTTTGTAAAAAAAAAAAAAAAGAATACGATCATTGGGTCGACCTCAAGTACTGGATCGGATTTCAATTCCACCATTGCTGTCGGTTGAAAACACTCTTATCAAAATATAATGACATTGGCAGTGGCTTCCACTGTCAATCAAATCGTTGCCAGGACGTTCAATACTATCTTTACTTATCCAAGATGAATTCCGCTCATTAACAGCAATCGATCTGTTTTTCTTCAGTGTGATTTGAATCACACATGTCGCTCTTTCACTCCATCATCGGTATCGGATACTCATTGCGGGCGTTAGCTGCTTTTGTTCTTTTTATCTTTTTATGGTATCTAGTCATGATACATCATCCCCTTATCGTGCCTGGAAAGGTGTTCCTGAATCTGGAGCAGAACGCACTTCGACTTGAACTATATAATGAAAGGGAGGAATAGGTGAAGTCCCTTTGCGCCAGTACCCCTCGATTTTCAGGACGATTACCCACCCCATCTACAAAACCTCTCGCCAAAAAAATATAAGTTATACGCATTTGCTCCTGCATTTTTACCAGTTTGGCCACAAGGGAGTGTGTGTGTTGTGTTGGCAACAAGCTGTTTATCTAATATGGTGTCTTTTTGTCCTTATCAATTTGTTACATTGTGACCTTGTTCTTACCATTATTATCGTTAAACCCCAGGCTTGTTATCAATACTGCGACTTAATGTTTACATAGTCAGTCAGTCCTAATACAAAAATAGTCACTCGTTAACTCAGCTCTTTTGTAAAACACGTCGATTAAAGAACCGCCTAGGTACTAATTTAGTTGATTGATTATCGTGGATTTTTTTTTTTTTGGACTGCGGCAGCACAATACAGCCAAGTAGCCAAATAACGCAATTGCATCCTCCAACCGTAATATGCCGGACCAGTCCATCCCAACCCATCATTATCATAATCGTAAGTAAAAACCAATTGCTCTCGTTAAATATGCATGCATGTCTCAATGCAGGGAAGGGAGAAAAAGAGGGATGAAACAAACTAGCTGCAGAAACACCATCAATTACAACCTCCTAAGACCCGTCCGGGGCTTCGGTCTGACCGTTAGATTACTCAAGGTATGTTGGTGTTGCGGTTTCCTAGCCAGGGGAAGGGGCGCAAGGCTGCTTCGAACAGACAGTTTATCGTCCATTGAAAACGAGGCTTCGACTTTACTTGTCAGGAAAGGTGCTGGACCACCGGCCTGCTTCATGTTTGTCTCCTTGGTGGTCATGGTGGCCGTAGCGACACTTATGATTGGGCTGAGCGGTTTCGCATTCGCGTAATTGCCACCGTCTGACCCGGCGGAGCTTCGCTTCCTCTCAGCCGCTGTCTTCGCAGGAGCCAAGACGCTGACTGGGGCCATATTAATGCATGACCGCTTCGCTGTCGAATCGGAGAGTTTAGGAGCTTTTCGGCGCGGTTGGAGAAGGAGTGATTGATCATTTAAAGACGGGATGCGGTGTTGGTGTTGATGTTTTGAATTTGACCTGTTTCTGCTTATGGTAGCTGCGAAGTCGGGGCTGTTGGCTGCTACGTTCTTCTCCGAGGCTGTCATACCACTGAACTCTGGCGGCTGGTTTGCGTCCCCTTCGTCGTCGGAGGAATCATTTACCAGAACGAGCTCTGGTTCCTCTGCCACAGAGAGGACGGATAAGGGGCGTTTCCCAAGGACGCTACGTGGGCTGCGGACAGGCATTATGACAGGCGAACTTGAAAGTGTTGGATCATTCTCCTTTGATGCTGAATTTTCTGAATCCGAGTCCGCGTCTGCATCTGAATCTGAGTCCTCAGTTGGCTGATTCACTTGGTGTTCCGACGCGGGTTGTTGTTCTTCCAGCAATGGTGGGGTTGATTGCTGTTTTCGTTTCATGATGACTGTCTGCACTGGCACGTCTCTATTCGAGCTGCTTTGCTCTTCACCAGTTGAACTGGCAGTAACGTCGTCATCTCTTTTGGCTTCATTCACTTGGTCTTTCATTTCTGCTGGAATAGGAGCATGGATAGAGGTCATCAGCTTCGCTTGCCGAGCGAATGACTCGTAGTTTTCCTGCAGCAAAGCACCGGCAGTGGCGTTTAGTGCTGAATCAGGGTTTGGATGTATCAAAAGACACGATATCGTCTAGAGCTAGCCATTAGCACATTCTCAATCCGTCAAGAGTAAAAGACACTTACGATCAGGATATCATTCAGTGTAAGCTTTGGATCCCAGTCTCTCTTTAGCGTGTCCACACAGACGGCACCAGTTGATTCCTCGACATTTGGGTGCCATATTCGTGTTTTGAAAAACGCCTTGGGCGGGCTTGAGGGGTAGTCTTCCGGCAGACGAAGCTGCAGACGCCAAAGTCCCTGCGAGTAAGGTGTCCCCGATGGCCCGGTAAGCAGCACGGTGAGCTGCGTCAAACTATCTGGGCCAGCGGGGTTGGAGCTGGGAAAGCAGTAGTATGGCGGGAGGCCCTGGTGATGGAGCGAGGCATGCTCCCTAGCTAAACGCTTCAAGTTGGAAGCCTAGAGAGGCTGTTAGCCATGCCGCGTGCTTGACATCATCATCATCAAGGGGTCATACCATCTTGCCGTCTCGGCTGTGACAAGCGTGCCGGGTAGTCTGTGTGCGTCCAGCTAGCTGGCTTCTTCCACGAACACAGCAGCGGAGGGGAGCAAATATCCTGCGGCGTCTTCGTACCACGCAGCAGTCGCTACTCTTCGTGCCGGTATCCTCCTCTTGCTTGTCTCAAGTTGCTGGCGGCGCGGATGTTTGCTGTTTGTCGGCGGCAGTGTCGTCGTCGTTGTTGTTGTTGTTGTTGTTGTTTTGGTTGATCTTCGTCGAACTTCGTCATGTTTGTTTTGATGCGAGGTTGGGGGGCGACGGGCGCTAGGCCCAAAAGGGTTAAATAGTCACGAAAACGGCGCCGCGACTTGTTGATTTCGCGTTTCTCGCCGGCTTCAAGCTTGCAGCGACCGAACAACATCACGCCTGGCGCTGAAGAACGGCCGCGCATGGCGGGCGGACGGGTTGCCGGGGGCAGCGAGGGACCCCTGGCGCGCTGTGAGAGTGCCCCTCCTGTCAACAGCTGGCGGCAGGGCATTGATAAGAGGCATCCCAAGGCCGATGAACGCTGGTGGCTTGTTTGTTGATGTAAGCATCGAAGTATAAAGGCTAACGTATCTTTATATTCTAGCAACAACTACGGAGCATATATCACAATAATATTAAAGGCAGTCGAAAAGGCTCATGAAGGGATCGAAATTAAAGAGCCCACGACCGAATGAATGGCAACATCACAACAATATTTTGTTCCAGAAAAAAAAAAAAACATTCCATTTCTGAGGCCACCCAACCGCGGGAAAGGGCCCAACGCCGAGTAAAGTAAACATGCGTGGTATATTAAATTAAAGGAAAATAGTACAGAAAAAGGGTCTACATTGATGGATGGAAGAAGTAACAACAAGAATAACGGAAGGTCAATTGTCCTGATTATTCCCGTTTCTTAGGACCGATTAAGGCTTAATGTCATCCAGAGAAACAGGGAACCCTCCCATGGCAGAAGAATGAATGCATTTTAAAGGAAAGCAGCAACGACGGCAGCACCACCGATAACACCGGCAATGGCTGGGCCGGCGGTGGCAGCAAGGCCAGTCGAGGTGGAGGTACTGGTCATGGAAGAGGATGGGCCAGAGCCGGTTCGGGTGCTGGTCTCAGCAGTGCTGGTAGAGTTGTGTGGCATAGTGGAAGAGCCAGTGCCAGTTCCAGGCATGCCAGTTGGGCTGCCGCCAGTTGGGTATGGGGCAGGGGCAGTGGTCATGACCATGCTGCTGGTGAATGGGAGGATGGACATCTTCCCTTCGACAGACTGAAGGAAGATACGTTAGCAGCTGGAAATTGCACAAGATACAGACATGGACATACCTCAGACTTGGCCATGGCAACGGTGGCCAGGGCAAGGATGGAAACAGCGGAGAAACGCATTTTGATGTGTGGTTTTTCTTGTTGAGCTGAACTCGGACGATGAATGAATGGATGTCTTGGAAGTTCGAGATTTGGTATGTGCTCGAGTACAGCTGTTGTTGGCAAGTCGTGGATGAGAGATATATATGGGAAAAGGAGAGAGGAAGAAAGGAGAAACAAGACAGAGAAGGGATGGGGAATATTTATAAGGTGGACACGGCAACGAAAAAAAAAAAAAGAAAAGACCGATGGCTAGACAACGAAGCACAAAGGTTCCCCTGTGATTCGTAATTTTGCCTTGCTTGAGTGGCGCATTTCAAAGTCGATCTTCCTCTGGTTTCACCTGCGGCTCGCTGGATAATATATTGCGAAGTGGACCAGGGGCAGGCTCCACGGACAGCCAATATGGACTCATCAGTCTTGTTTCTTTTTCCAGAATCCGCTGGTTGACCGGCCATCCGGCGCATTTCCTGTTGGGCGGTTGACAGTTTGAACGCTTAAACCGCCCGTCTGCCACGAAAGCAAGTTGGTCGACCGCCTTGGTCTTGGATACACAAGGTACGGAGAAAAGAACGGGAAAGTGTCGCAACTTGTCCAGCCACCAAGCAAACACGACAACTCCTCCTCCCACGGCTGGGTACGGACTTGCCTGCCGCAGCATATTAAGACGAAGAGGTTGGATGTTGAGGTCCCCCCCTTGTCTTTGTCACGGCATCAACTGCGCCTTGTCATGCATCTAGCCAGCCCAACCACCCTGTCGTGTTATCTATTCTCCATACGGAAGAGCAAGCGATCTTACTAGCCAAAGCAAAAGCTTAGGGGGGAAACGCATTCGTCAGCTCCAGCCATAAATATAGAAACAGGCCAATCATGCATCCCTTCCAACCAGAATCCCACAACAGCGCAAAAGGTCTCACCTTGCAACGGCGAAGAGAGAAAGGGAGGAAGGACCGAGCAAAAGAAAACGGAAAATTTCGTCCTTAGACGCAGACTGGTTAATTTACAGAAAATGGAGCTTTGCGGTTCGAATTCTCGCCCTGCCGGCGCGGGTCTGGCGTGAACAATAAATGACCGGGAAAATATGGAACCAGTCTGCCTTCTCGCCTGTGGTCTGAGACGTTCCATCGCACCAACACTAGCCAGCCCTTACGCTACTAACTCAAGCCTTTCGCCTCGAAAACGATGAGAGGAAAGAATTTGAGGGAAAGACAAGCTCGACTGGTCGCTAACGGAGAACAGAGTACATACGGGCTATCCTGGATCCTTGGAAAAAGAAGCCAATCGAAGACGGACGTTTCTACTTTCTTCTGGAGCTTTCGTGTTAGCTAATTCGATGTTCCTGCGTCTTCTTGGCCTTTCAGCTTTCCATCTTGTGCTGCTTCGTACGGAGTACTCCATACGGATATCTCTTCGATATTATTCATTATGGAGCCTGATAAATGCGTTACATCGTTATATGTTGATTGGGCTTCTTCAACAGCTCGGTCTTGACTATGGAGAAGTTGCCCAAGTGCCAAATTGCTTAATATGCTTCTCTCCCCTTTTGGTGCGCATGAGGAACATATGGCTGACAGGGCTCTTGCACATCCCCGTCGTTAATTAATGCTCACAGACTTATTATATTCGGGGCATCCAGGTCCCCCAGTATTGGCTACGGTCAGGCTGGCAGCAGAGCAGCATCAGTTTCACCATCGCCACGCATAAAATCCTCGGGGGGATGGATGTGTGAGGGAGTATATATGCCTATCATAATATTATCTGACTCCGGCTCATTCCCTATATATAGTAATACTGGCCATGGCTCTCTGGGCAAAACAGCGTCAATTCTCTGGGTTATCCGTAGTTTCGCCGTTTAAGTACCGTTTCGGAGGAGACGCTACTGAGTCAATACTGCTATCTTACAGAGAGCGGGACGATATTTCGAGCAAGTTCCAGCTGCCAAGATTGCATATCCATCCATCTCCCCCCGTTTGAGGTTGGGGCAGCAGCTTGCCTGCATATGCGGAGATACTTCCATATCAACGCAAATTGCAACCAGCCACTCCAATCTCGACCCTCGACGGAAATGGCTCTGCACTTCAATTACGCATGGCCACGGCATTACGTCAAATGACCACTAATCATAGTTTTGGAGTGCACGGAGTCTACTCCGATGGAGTATGCCATCTCTGATTCTGTTGATATGTGATGATAAACACACTCGATATTCGTCCAGCCACAGATACACATGCAACATCTACTGCTTCAAGTCAGCAGATACGCCTTTCTCACGAATCCAGTCCGCAAACTCCCTTCGCTTGGCCTAGAAAAGAGAATCCAGACAAATTAGCAAAACGTAGCCCGCAGAACGACGTATACACTCATCCCGTCCACAGCCGAGTGTCAGCTCCTGGCAGAACAAACCCTGATATCAAGAAATCCCATCCGTTCTTCTAGTCCTTTAAACGGGTTTTCCGCACCGCCTCGCTTCTCTATCTCGCCTGCCCAAGAACTCCAGCTAATCGGCCGTAGCTTCTCAGATCCCATAACCAATCCTGCCATCACCATTATCACCGACACAAGCGTCTCGAGCGTGATATCCGCCGGGAGAGAATGGAGGCTGCCGTATAATGTCGAATGTTCATGTGTAGAGTAACCCCTAGTAGTAAGCTATAGTTAGCTATCCCGCATAAGTACACGATTATATCCTGCGGTTTAAATTAGGGGATGCAAGGTCGGTTCTCTCACACGTACGCATGGGCGAGGAGAAGCAGGCCGAAGCCTACTATTAGGCGAGATAAGCTCATTATCTGCGGCAGAGCTATATGTTGCGCTTTGGTATCTTGTTGACGTTTGTTGCTGGTGGTTACGATATTAACACTGCGAGTTGTTATGGCTGACGCTTCGAAGGATGAGCTTGGTGGATGTTTGTCCTGTTTGCATCATATTTTTTTAGCTTCGATAAATTTGCTGCCCGATAAGCGTCAGCAAGTTGATTCTAACGTTCTACAAGATGAATTCAAACTACTCCATGGCATGAGAGGCAGCAAATCTACTGGTCGAGTCATTTGAATTTTCATTAACGTCAATAAACATAAGCAGGAATATCTAGCATTTTCAGTACTATGCGTGCTTTCGACAAAGGGAATATTCGGCGTCCTAGAGCCAAAAGTTCATGATCCCCGCCTGCTCTTCATCAGCTGTTTCATAACATGTTAAAACGCGAGGTTACTCGACGTGGTATTTTTTTTTTACCATTTTTTTTTGTTGGTTGTTTTAACTTAAAGCTTTTGCATGGCAGCCTGGAGTTTGAGTGAGTTAGCTTCTGCCGAGCGGGTTTATAGAAGAAGGGCAAATTAAAACTCACAACATCGGTGGACTGGACGTGGTCCTCGAAGCCCTCAATCTCCTCCTGCAGGTCGGAGAGGGAGATCTTCTCATCCTCGATGACAAGGTTGATCTGGAGCTTCTTGATACCGAAGCCAACGGGGACAAGTTTGGAGCCAGACCATACGAGACCATCCTTCTCAATGGATCGTACGTGAGCCTCAAGCTCGGTCAAGTTGGTCTCATCATCTAATAAGAAGAAGTGGGGTCAGTATATGGGAAACAAGTAGAGTAGAGGACCGTATCAGACATACCCCATGGCTTGACGTCAAGGGTGACGATGGACTTGGCAATTGGCTTGGGCTTGCTGGCCTTCTTAGCTCTGTAGGCAGCAAGGTTACGCTCTCGCTCAGCAACAACCTCTGGGTCCTCGTCTTCACTGTCGAAGAGGTCGATATCATCTTCATCTTCAGCAGCTGGGGCCTCTTCCTTGGTGTTTATTGGCAGCTCGCTGTTCTCTGGGCCATAGGCAGTATATTCCTTGGAAGCATCTCCTGGAAGAGTAGCAAACTCCGATTCAAAGGAGGCAGCGTGCTTGTACCAACGGGCAACGTGTGGGTATTTGCTGGCGTCTGGCTCGCTCTTGAAGGCCTTGAAAGTGACAACATCAGCCTGAGTTGGCTCGTATCTGCAACTTACATTAGCATTGGCCATTCATCTCGAGCACAGATAGACAATGGCATGAACGAAGATCAAAAGAAAAAAGGACAGCGCAACGCAACAGAGAAGATGTTCCTTTTTATAACTTTTTTTTTTTTTTTTTTTTCAGAAACGTCACAAGGACAATTGTGTTTTAGTCACTCGGCGGTGTCTTAAGCCGCCTCATCAACACGGACCAACTTGCTTTCATCATAAAAAGAGGTGTTTTGGGGGAATTTGGTACTTGATACCAGGGAAATAAAAAGGTCGGTTGAGCTGTGATGGCTTACCCCTCAACATAGGTCCTTCGCGAGAAGAACGAGTCGGCGACTGTACAAGATGATTAGCCTCCAGCAGACAGAGCTAGGTGGCGAAGAGGCACTCACTGGCAAGGCCAGAGTCGGTAGAGAAGTCGGCGAAACCCATGGTCCAGTGAATTGAGGGAGCGTCGAAGGGCTTTGCGAGTGTGTCTTTCTTGCGTGGATGGTTTTTGATGGAGGGGAAGAATCGAAACGAAGAAGAAAAAGATTTTTTCCTTAGTGAGAGGTCAGGTGACCGCGACGGAAGGTTACCTTGGGCAACCAAAGGAGAGCTTCACGACTGGGACGGGACCGCATTCTGGAGCCTTCGAGAAGGGCCGTCGACTCGTGGACGGCCATCGCAGAGGTTGGAAATATATATATATATATTTGTATATAAAAAGGGCAGCGCATGGTATGTCGATCTCCAGCAAGTGAAGACGTACACCATGTCTTGTCGTCTTGTTATGCGAGGGAGCCGGCAGCTGTTTCAAGCTCCCAGAGCTGCAGCTCATATTAATACGACCGCGCGAAGAGCCCTATACGGCCTGCTACCCCGGCAACTGTCGAAGCAGTATGTTCCTGCATCCGGTTTTGTGCGTCACTATGCGAATGGCAGGCCTCATCCTCCTGGCGGCACACACCGAATGAATCTTGGTGGTGAGCCAGAGAAGCCAGCGTTGGAGCAGTTTGGAGTCGACCTTACAGCGAGAGCGAAAGACGGAAAACTCGATCCGGTTATCGGTAGAGACGCTGAAATTCACCGAACCATCCAAATTTTGTCGAGAAGGACGAAGAATAACCCTGTTCTCATCGGAGCGGCCGGCACAGGCAAAACTGCTGTGCTCGAAGGGTTAGCCCAGCGGATAGTCAGAGGCGATGTTCCTGAGAGCGTCAAGAACAAGCGAGTTATCTCTCTTGATCTCGGACAGCTGATTGCTGGTGCCAAGTTCAGAGGTGACTTCGAAGAGCGGCTGAAGCGCGTCCTGAAAGAGGTGGAAGACGCCCAGGGCGGTGTCATTCTCTTCGTCGACGAGCTGCATACCTTGCTCGGTCTCGGCAAGGCAGAAGGCAGTATAGATGCAAGCAACCTTATCAAGCCTGCTCTAGCGAGAGGAGACCTTCAATGCTGTGGTGCTACCACTCTCAATGAGTACAGGCAGATCGAAAAGGACGTTGCGCTGGCGCGAAGATTTCAACCTATTCTAGTGGAGGAACCGACTGTTCCAGACACCATTTCGATCCTCCGAGGAATCAAGGACAAATACGAAGTTCATCATGGAGTCCGAATCACTGATGGTGCTCTAGTTGCTGCTGCCACCTACAGCAATAGATACATCACCGATCGTTTCCTTCCGGACAAAGCTATCGACCTAGTAGACGAAGCTGCTTCGGCCCTACGGCTTCAGCAAGAGTCGAAACCGGACGCCATTCAGGAACTTGATAGGCAGATCATGACCATCCAAATCGAGCTAGAGTCTCTTCGGAAGGAAAAGGATATAGCTAGCGTGGAACGCCGGGAGAAGCTTGAAGAACTCCTCAAATCCAAACAAGAGGACGTCGGAAAACTCACCGAGGCATGGGATAAAGAGAAGGCGGAACTTGAAGCTATCAAACAAGCTAAGGAGGATCTGGAACGGGCCAGGGGTGAGCTAGAACAAGCCCAGCTGGAAGGGAACTTTGCAAAAGCCGGTGAGCTGAGATATTCGACGATCCCGAATCTGGAAAAGAAGCTGCCTCAAGAAGACGACACTGGTTCGACGGGCACGCAAGGACAAAGCCTGTTACATGACTCCGTTACCGCTGATGACATTGCCGGTGTGGTCTCTCGCACGACAGGTATCCCGGTCAACAAACTGATGTCCGGGGAGGTCGAGAAGTTAATCCACATGGAGGATACTCTCCGCAAATCCGTTCGTGGTCAAGACGAAGCCTTGGAAGCGGTAGCAAACGCCGTAAGGATGCAGAGAGCCGGTCTCAGCGGTGAAAACAGACCCTTAGCATCCTTCATGTTTCTTGGGCCCACCGGTGTTGGCAAAACTGAATTATGCAAAAAGATGGCTGGTTTCCTTTTCTCAACTGAAACCGCCGTTGTCCGTTTCGATATGAGTGAATTCCAGGAGAAACATACTGTCAGCCGGCTCATCGGATCTCCAGCTGGATACGTGGGTTATGATGATGCCGGCCAACTTACTGAAGCTGTTCGCAGGAAACCATATGCCGTTCTTCTTTTCGATGAGTTTGAAAAGGCTCATCGTGACATCTCTGCTCTTCTGCTTCAGGTGCTGGATGAAGGCTTCCTCACTGACGCCCAGGGTCACAAAATCGACTTCCGCAATACCCTCATTGTCCTTACATCCAACTTAGGTGCTGAAGTGCTTGTTTCAACAGATGCTTCTGAGGGTGAGGATATCTCTCCCGAAATGAAGTCAGCAGTAATGGGAATTGTCCAGTCATCATACCCACCTGAGTTCCTGAACAGAATAGATGAATTCATCTTGTTCAAGCGATTGTCGCGATCCGCTCTCCGGGATATCGTCGACATTCGCGTCAAGGAGCTCCAAGCTAGACTAGATGACCGGCGAATAACCCTTAGTGTCAGCGACGAAATCAAAGACTGGCTCTGTGAAAAAGGCTATGATCCCAAGTATGGTGCCAGACCATTGAATAGGCTCATATCTAAGGAAATCGGTAATCATCTTGCGGATAAAATCATTCGAGGACAAGTTGTTTCTGGTCAAACAGCTACCGCTATCTTCAATGAAGACAAAACGGGATTGGATATCGCAACTGAAAAGTCAGCCTGAGCCTCTGCGCTATCATGTATGATTATGGTATTGGTTTGTATTATATAACAATATACCACGAATCTCTTTTCTTTCCGTTCTCATATCAATGAAAGAGCCTCTACTCTATTTATCATATTGTTCGATATCATCATTTTCGTTCACAAGGAACAGTTACTTTGGACGATGCCACTTTTGTTCGTGTCCTAATTGGGTAATACCCGATTAAGCTTAAATCAACATCAAGTCACGAAAGACAACTCCAACCTCCACTCTATTTCTCTTAGTAAAGATTATCAAGGATTACCAGGAATATCAAGAATACACAATCGCACCACAGCATGGCACGATCATTCCCAGCCAGGGAGAGGAGGAATCCATTCACCAAAGGTCGTGGAAGAGGGTATTTTTCCCGAAGGTCTCGTGGAAACAGAACCTCGAGCCAAGATACCCACTATATTTCATCACGGCCATCTTATTCCAGAGCCGTTTCGGTCGCAACGAGTAGAAATCCGCAGAATGAAAATGAAAATCTTCCCTCCAATACATTGCCACATAGTCAAGTTTCTACCCAGGAGGAGCGATTGGACGATGATGATGAAGAGCTTTGCAAAGTTGTCATGGCCGTAGATATGAAGGACCAAGGAACAATCGGCTGCAGTTATTATTCTGCTCAGGAAGAGAAACTATATGTCATGGAGGACATCGTCTATGGTGGGTATGGTGTTATTGACATCTGTACGTGGAGACTCCGCACCTGTCTCTCTTGTTGTCTACTAAATTCCCTTATAACTAGTAAAACTAGAAATCGAACCCACAGTGCTGCTGCTATCTCTGCGGGCTGATCAGGGATTAGAAGATCCTACACATCCGGAAGGCACAAGTCGTGCTACCTCTGACATCGGTTAGCCTTCCATCACTCGATAGAAGCAAGGACAAATATCTGACCAATGATACTCTAGATTCGCATCTCCAGCTACCATACCTGCTAGACGTGCGTCCAACCCAAGAGTTTGGATTTGAAAATGCAAAGATCAAACTCGCAGCTTTCAAATTCAACTCTGAGTCTAATGAAACGTTTAAGTTCCTTATACCGGGAACAGGCTTCTCTCATGATGGTAATGTTACAGGAGAAAATGTTGAATTCACAGAACAGCAAGGCGATTTATTGAACATCGGTGGGTTCGTTGACATGGAAAACCGTATATCCGTCGGCTGTGCAGGAGCGATTCTCACGTACTTGCAAAGGAAACGTGCTACTTTATCCCTGCAACATGGCTCATTAGGCGCTCCCGCAATCGGTATTAGCGCTATTGGGATGATTAGCCTACAAAAAGCAATGTCAGAATTCTCTTGGGCTTTCATATTACAACAAATTCAGCTAACATATAACCACAGGCTCATCAATAGAGATACCCTGGCTTCCCTTCAAATACTACAGTCCGAGTCCCATCCAAACGCCTTCAATCAAGGCCCAGGCAAAACGTCATCAGGGTCGAAGGAAGGATTATCTATATATGGTCTCTTCCATCATTTTGCAAGAACACCCCAAGGAAAACGCTTGCTAAAGCAGCTTTTTCTTCGTCCAAGTACTGATCCCACCGTAATTGGCCAGAGACATGAATTCATCAGTGTCTTTTTACGGCCAGAAAATGACCCTACCCTTGGACAACTCATCAAAAGCTTGAAGAATATTAAGAATATGAGACCAGTTATGATTCATCTGCGAAAAGGAATCAGTACTGGAAGTGCGAAGTTCAGAGGGTTTAAAGGCGTAGTGTGGTCCAGTCTACTTGACGTATGTCTATTACTTCAAATCCTTATATATAGTTGCTGGCCTCTAAACAGGAACTAACATGGCTTATAGTTTGCGTTTCATGCCATTGATGTCAATCTAGCTTTGAAGGAAGTTACTGGGGTTCAAGCACTAGACGTTTGCATGAAGGTGGGCTCGTGAAAATCGAACATCGCTGACTTGACAGTTCTAACTACTTGTTGTTTTGTAGGCACTACTAAAGCTTGATCTAGCCCAGCTACATCAGGTTGGGGCTAAAATCCATGAGATAGTAGGGGAAACCTTGACATTTTTTTATTCCAGCTAACCATTCACTAGGTTGACCTTTCTATTTCTGTCGAGGAGCATCGCACAGTGGTTCGATCTGGAATTGATCAGGAACTGGACAATTTGAAGGAGACTTATAGCGGTATGGATAGCTTGCTCAACCAGGTCGCTGTCAACATTGCCGCATCCCTCCCAGAGGCGATAACTAAGGAAATAAATGTCGTTTATTTCCCACAGCTTGGCTTCAATATCGCTATGCCATTTGACGATAGGGATATGCCCATGTATGGTTCAAACGACGAGGACTGGACTCAGGTATTCAACACGGAAAATAGAGCTTATTTTAAAGACTCAAGAATGCGTGAAATGGATGAGAAACTCGGTGATGTATACGGATTAATCTGTGGTAAGTTTTGACCACAGTATTCCAAATCTCTACTTAAATCACTTACAATATCCAGAGAAGGAAATAGAAATCGTTTATAAACTTGCACAAGATATCTTGACATACGAGAAGATGCTTGTTGATGCGTCTAATATATGTGGGGAAATTGATAGGTATACCATTCCTAGATCCTAGTCTTCAGCTTCTTCTCACGACTAGAATAGCCTTCTGGCTCTAGTCCAGGGTGCTAGTTTGCATAAACTTGTACGACCTCGCATGACCGAGGAGAATGTAATATCCATCAAGAGTGGCCGGTAAGTCTTCCTTATTAATCTCCTCTCGTAACGAGGCTGTTAACTCTCCATAGTCATATGCTCCATGAAGCAACAGTGTCATCATTTGTACCCAACGATACATTTATTGTCGGCGGGAAAGGGTCCATGGAGGACACCCCAAATGATGTGCCCTCTAACACTGACCCACGTCCCGCAGGAGAAACAACTCAGAGACCAAGCATGCTCCTCTTGACCGGTCCAAACTTCTCAGGGAAGAGTGTCTACCTCAGCCAGGTAAGCCACGCTGCCCTATCCAGATAGCCTGGCTAGAGCTTAACTCTGTATAGGTTGCTATCATTGTTTATATGGCTCATATTGGAAGGTTGATACCAATTCTCAACTACTATCCTTCAAAATCTAACTACTTGCCAGCTTTGTCCCCGCTGATAGCGCCATAATTGGCTATACTGATAGGATATTGACTAGAATATCAACTCGGGAGACCGTTTCAAAGGTTTGTGATAAGTTCCGTGCAATATATATGGTACTTACAACGTTAGATTCAAAGTACATTTGCGAACGACCTTCAACAGGTATCATTTGCCCTAAATCAAGCTACCAATAGAAGTTTGATAATCATTGATGAATTCGGCAAAGGCACTGAATCATCCGGTACAAGTTTCTTGCCCAGATAACACCAAGCTAGTGCTAACTCATGATCGTAGACGGTGCAGGTCTGGCCTGCGGATTGTTTGAATACCTCCTAAGTGTGGGAGATCAGCGCCCAAAGGTGATTGCAGCTACCCATTTCCATGAGATATTCGAAAATGGGTTCCTCAAATCACGCCCAGAGCTAGAATTTGGTCACATGGAAGTTCAAATCAATCGTTCCGCTGAGAATGTTGAGGATCAAGTCACATACCTCTATAAGTGAGATATCATTGTTAGACCATTAAGAAACGCAAATGCTAAGCTTCTAGTAGTTTCCGGCTGGGAAAGAGCAGCTCGAGCTTTGGAACCAAGTACGTTTACGTAATATATCATGACATTGACATAACTAACGGACTCCCTAGCTGTGCTGCAATGGCAGGGATAGATACTGGAATAGTCTCTCGCGCACAGGAAATAGAAGCATTGATACATCGCAAGGAAGATCTGGTAGCTAGTTGCGCAAGAATGACCGCAAGAGAGGCGGAAGAGCTTGAACAGGCGGTATGTACTGCTCTAACCTGATTCCTGATACCTATAAGTGAAGTCACTGCATTATCCCGCAGAACCTAACCGGTACTCAACTGAATTAGGAGCATCTGGCAAGGAAATTCCTGGAAGCCGACTTTTCAAATGTTGGTTCCGGAGAAGAAACGACAACAACATGCGCCAGATCACTCCTAGAGGAGATAATAGGGAGTAGGATGGATGAAGTCTCCCGTGTTATGGGGTCGGATGAGAATATAGAGAATAGTCCACCTCCCGCTGTAAATTCTTTATCTCTCCTGTCGCCTTAAGCCTTCCCTACTGGCATGTAATTTACCATGAATTGTGTTATTATCAGTCGTTTCCCTTTTATTTTTTATACCAAACGACGACATGCTCTATAATTTTACACTCTTTACCAAATTCTTCTTGATACCCGTCAACTCTCCGCCATATCCACCACGACCTTCACCACCCTTGTAGATCTGCTTCATGCTTCCAAGCTTCTTCTTTTTGGCCTCAAACTTCTTTCTCTTCTTCACCCTAGGATTTCGCATATCCTTACTTCGTTTTGGTGCCAATCCTTTGTTCTTTTCAATAGCATAGGTGATGGCACGTTTGCCATCAGGGCCAACCTCCTCTTGGATCTCCACACGGCCACCCTCCTTAGCAGCAAGGGCACGCGCTTCAAATAATGCCTTCTTGTCAGCTTTCTTTTGCTTCTGACGAGAGGCAACCATGTCATAGTAATTGTCGCTGTTAGAACCATCCATCTCACCGCGAACTTCTCTTGCCATCCGATAGTCATCTTCATCAGTATCACCGCCAAGGCGCTCGTTCTCATTTGCTTCCATGCGTCCTCTCCTCTGTGCCTCCTCGTTAAGACGAGCCTGACGGTCCTTGTTTCGTTCTTTGTATGGTAGATCTGTATCTCCACCAGCATGTCTACCGGCAGCATCGCGCTTGTTTGCTTTTTGGGCAATCTGGGAGGTATAAAAGCGTAGTGATTTCTTCTTCTTAGCTTTCTCGGCAACTTCGTGAGCAGTAAGTCTAGTCTCGTCTCCAAAATCGGAGTCATCGTCATGAAGCCGTGGCTCACGCTGCGAAGCTAGCCTTGACGAATTTCCCTGATCCAGCAGCCTAGATAATTCCTGTAGGCCAAGCTCAGTCTGGTTGAGTTTTTCAGCACGCTGCGACTCGACAACTGCCTGCGCCTCTTCCATCAATCTCTGAGCCTTTGATTTTTTGGGTATTTTCACAGCTTTGGCCACCTTTGATGGTTTGTCTAGTGACGATTTTTTGGCTGGAATTTTGATAGAAATTTCTTCCTCTTTTTCAATATCAGATGGCTCTTCTTCAATCTCTTGCAAATCTTTTACCTGTTCCCAGGTTTTTCGACAGGCAACCAATGCATCCATGACGGGGTGTTCTCTGAGTTCCGCTGGTGGTAAGGCTAGACAGCTTTCAGTGCCATTTCGGGCAGGGGAAGTCAAAAGCACAAAATACATGCTGATGACTCCAAGGTAGGCAGCTAATGCACGGAATTGCAGAACGGACAGTGGTGTCTTCTCACCCAGGGTTTCCTTGCAAGTCTTCCGAGGCCCATCAACTGCCACAGAGAGTTCTCGGTATCGAGGCTGAAGCTCTGCATAATCCCGTGACAGAGGTAGAAACTCAGGGTACCGCTTCGATAAAATATCCAACCTCTCCTCGACACTCATGTCATCAGGTATCTGTATTTCTGGGAGTAGCTCTGTAATGGTTTTTCCATGCGATATGGAGTCTTTCGATGTTTCCCCATCCCCTTTCATACTGTCAAGCCATTCGGATTCGTCATATCCAAAATCAGCATCCGTCATGGACTGTATTTTTTTCAGCTGGATCTTCTTGGCTTCTTCCTCTTCTTCTAGCGCATCTCCCTCTGTCTCAATTGTGTCGGCATTGTAGTAGTCCGATTTCAATACTCCCCATGCGGTGATCCCTTCTTCCTCGTCTTCCTCCGGTTTCTTACCGTCATCAAGGAGGTCAGGACTCAGTTCTTCTCTTCGTCGTAGCTTCGGGAGTTTCTTCTTTGATTGTGCGCTTTTATCTTCCCTTTCTACTTCTTCTTCCCCTTCTTCATCCCCGTAATCATAATCATCCTCCGATGCTGACTCGGATAGGTACCCGTGAACCTCTTCGTCTGATAGTTGCAGTAACCGCTCTAGGTATTCAAATGTTAGTACTCAGGCGAACTTCTATGAGGAAAAGTGAGCGCGCAAATACCGTCTTCTTCCAGCTTCCGCCTGCGTTTCACCTCCGGGCGTTCTTCAAGCAAAACACGGTCTCGTCCAGCTTCGAATTCATCCTCAGAG
>OJKM01000024.1_pt1 | contig 18027 bp, 15 predicted proteins | sample 1596631 | NCBI WGS metagenome assembly OJKM01 (sample SAMEA3904683, study PRJEB24821) | metagenome | biome: Builtin; feature: hospital; material: surface | place: USA | collected 2013-06-06 | reverse complement strand
TACGAGATCCTCTCTGGTCTCGTGGGCTCGGAGATGTGTATAAGAGACAGCAATTACCCTTCGTATGCCGGTGCCATACAACCCTTTTCTCTTGTCATCAAAGAATGCGACCCGAAACATAAACTTGTCCTCCCTATCACCGATATTTCTTTTCGTCGTTACAATGGACCCCCAAGCCTACCTAATGAACCAAGGGTGGTCAGGCCCAGGAAACCCTCTGAATCCTTCTAGACGGCTAGGCGCACACGGCGGGCTTGGTCTAACAAAACCGATTCTTGTTGCACGGAAGAAAAATACACATGGCATTGGGAAGAAGACGACACACGATCACACAAACCAATGGTGGCTGCACGGGTTCGAGGCAGCACTGCGAAGTATAGGAACAGACGGAAATGCGACGCCTGGTAGTGGAGGGTCTACTCCCGAAACTCCAAAGAGTGAGCTCTATAAGTTCTTCGTGCGAGGACCGGGGCTTGCGGGCACTATCAACCCGAATGAATATAGCAAATCCTTACAATCATCAACCCCGGATGGTGATACTCCTTCCAGCTCTGTCAATCGCGGCACATCAAACCAAAAGAAAAAGAGAAAACGAGAATATGTAGAAGCATTACCTACCGTTGATGCATCTCAGGGAAAGAAAGAAAGGAAGAAAAAGAGTCGGGATAAAAAGGGGAGGCTAGCCATCTGTGGTATTGCCACCCCACCAGAAGAGGAGGATCCTAAGGAACCAACCCCTTACATTGAAACGGTGGAGTCTATGAGAGAAGAGATCTCAGGTGGGAGGAAAAGGGGAAAGGAAGAGAAAAGAAAAAAGAAAAGGCGGCAGGCCGAAACTCTAGCTACTGAACTTCATACAAAATCGAGAAGATCCGATCAATCATCGGATGAAGATTCTCTGAAGAGAGAACTGGACAGAAAAAGAGCTACTAAGAAGGCTAGAATAGAAGAGAAACAGGGGAAGAAGAAGGAGAAGGAGGAACGCGAGAAAAAGGCTGAGAGGAAGTTGAAGAGGAGCAGTAAAGATTAATCACAAGTCCAATGACCCTTAGAGATCATGCATTTCTCATGCGCCAGCAACCTATCGTACACTAATTAGAAGGGAGGACCGATATACAGTGCCAGCCCCCCGCATGCTTGTAAATAGCAACCGTTGATGAGATAGATATCCCATTTGCATTGAATACTGTATTTTCAGGTTTCATGGCTTTGTTTGCTATTTGGAAGTTTCCCTGGTATGTTTGATAATAGCCACGGACGTTGTTCCCAGAACTCATCCTTAATAATATCGACGTGGGCTATCGCTACGTCGGCTTTCCTTCGTAGTTTCTGTTGCTTATATAACTGGGTCCTGGACAAATTTGTGTCCTCCCATCCCCCATCGTCGATGACCTTTGCGCTGGAGGTACCCTTAACTTGTTCCAACTGATACTACATCCGCTACGTTAGACATGCAGGTTGTAGAAATAGTTTTACCCAATGACTTGGAACTCACATCTCGGAACAAAACGCTCCCCTTCTTGAATATTTCGGGTTCGTTGTTATAGTTGATCCCATACCTCGAAAAAAGGATCTCATTTTTATCGGATGATACAGTCCCCTGTTGATGTACGTTCAGCATTAAGAACTCCGAACCATAAAGGTTGAACAAAAGATTGAGCGAATAGTCAGTATATTTTACCTTCAATTCTTGCTCTGCATCCTGGTTTCTCATCCCACCCTTTAGCACCATGCTCCAAAATGTGGTATTGTACAGGTTGTTGATGTGGCCTTTGCGTCGATTAGTACGCTTTGCTACAATGTGATTTTCAAGACAGTAAAATTGAGCCTTACAATCAACTTGTCTCCAGCTCATGTAGTCTCTTAGATTTTTTATACTGGGGTATTGGACAGCTCTCCCATCGAATGTTGGCAGAAAATTAGGCTCTAACGGTGTGTCTGGAAAGTACGATATCCATTTATACGTGTAATGTGCTGTAAAGGTTGACACTATGGTCGACACCAGTTTACTATAGATAACGGGGTCAGTCTTCTGATATTAGTTCCAGGGGTATAATCGAAGCATACCTGCTTCTTCGCTCAAATAGCGAACAGTTTCGATGGAAAACGAAACTTTTTCAACGACCAGGTCAGTTGAGAATGTCGACATGGATACCTATCAGTATAAAAGCGCCTCCTTACCTGAACTCATCACTCACACCATATGCAATGATTAAATCAGGGATATCTTTCATAACAGCCTGGGCTGCTGAATTCATCAAATCCAGTGCTCTGCGATCATTTGGTTTCTCAAAGCGATATTTATCCGAGAGTCTATCAAGTGATTAGCAATGGGGCTCTACCCAAGGCATCAGTAAACCTGATTACCACTAGATACTGGAGTATTCTGGGTATTAAAATTGAATTTGGGGAACTAACTTGTGGAAGCCGCGTCCATCAATGCGTATCACAATCCAGGTATTTGGCAGAAGCACGTCGCTTTGCTCAAAATTCTTGACATACTCATACCTCTCATGTTGTTAGCTGGGAACACCAGTAGATAGCATTGACGTACTTTGAGTTAGCCATTTTGGAGGGTATTTAGAGATAATCTACTCTTCGTATATAAGTAAATAGGGTTCTATATCTGGACATCATTGGTGACTTCAAAAGAATATTTATATCAGCGCGGGGCTTAGTCATAGTTAACTATTAACTAACTAGTTAAGTTAATTTTAACAGCTTCATCGAGCAACGAAAATACATATTGAACGAGGAGTTCAGCTATGAACAGTATTGTGTATTCGTCAAGGGATACGGTATTTCTATTCCAAAAAAAAAAAAAAAAAAAAAAACAAAGCTATATATCATGTATCTTCAAATACTGATTCATCTCCCGTTTCGCTCGCTATCCCACTGGATTCGCTAGGCGCTTTATCCGTCTTCTTTGACTTCCGCCTGAATCCAAACCCGAGGCTTCCTTTGCTAGATTTCTCTCCAGATTTATCACTAAGTAATATAGCACTCTCGTTACTCTTACCCAGCTGCATCTCACTCGTGCCGTCACCGTCAACTTCACCTTGTCCGGGTGAGTCTCCTTTCTTAGAGAAGAGGCTGGCTCGATCCTTCCAGGGCATGTTAAACTTGCTCGAGCTTCCTTTGCGGGTGAGTTTCTGAATAAATGACTCCTTTGTGCTGACTGACTCGGACGGAGTAGCAGAGGGGACTAGTTCTAGAGATTCGTGAGACTCGGTGGTGGCTGTTCCAATGGATCGAGCGTCCTTGGAGCGCCGAGAGGCGGGTGGTGACAACTCTTCATGCGTGGATTCACCCTCACGGGACTTCGGAGGCTCCGAATCCTTTGACTTCGGCCTGTCTACTTTCTTGCCAAAAAATGTTGTGAAGGAGGGTGCGGCAGGGTTTAGTTTTGGGGTAACGGGGCGATGGGATGATGGAGGTCGAGTTCCGATGGGAGCTTGGACTGGCCTCTGGGGCCCAAATGGAGCTTCATCGTACTCTAATTCAGTAGGTAGACCGAGGGGTAGATGACCTGTTGAGCCTACTTGTATTGAGGGCCGACGAGACTGGTTCCGTGACCATGCGTTCGGAGATATCCAGTCATGCCCGGAGCTGCCGGCTTTGTCGGAGGAGGGCCATCCAAACGGCTGATTCTCCATAGTCGGTCGTGGAAGGGCGTTTTCAAACGAGTATGTTGATGATGGGCGGGGAGATAGGGAATTTCGTCGAACAGTTCCAAGGATAGAAGGATCAATCGGATCATGGCGAGGGCTGAATTGATTATACCCTTTGCTTGCATCTGGTGAATTAAGTGAGGGCTGGTTGTGATTAGGGGAAACACCAGATCCATGTCTCCCGGAGGTGAAAAAGCTAGGGAACATTGCCCGTCTTCCAGCAGGTAGGCGGTCAGATGAGCTGTCGCCTGTGAGATGTGACGCATTGTTACGTGGGAAGAGCGTGGTCATTGGGTTTGCCCAGTTTGTGGTATAGCTCAAACGACGGCGTCTCGTGCCCATGGGGTCAAACTCGTCGTCCAGGTTTCTCGGAAATGACTGACTCTGGCCAGACTTGAGGCTCCCAAGCAGCGGAGGTCCATCAGCCATGGTCTTACCCCTCTGGCGATTAAAACCAAATAGTCCCGATAGTCTCCGGGATGCGCTCTGAGCTTCACTAGGAGGGGGTTTGGATGCCCCGGGTATGGTGGTTTGAGCTGCATTGCGATCGGTGTCATGCAGGTTATTCAGACTGCCGTGGGGGCTTGCAAAGATACTTGTGGGATCGCTGCCAGATGAGAGCGGTGAAGGCGAGTTGGGCAGGAACCCTTCAAAGGGGACAGTGGGAGCCACTGAAGTAGGAACTGTAGGTATTGAAGTAGGAAAGGGGGTGATTTCGGAATCTTCGCCAATACTCTGTTCTTCGTCTCCCAGAAGATCAGAAGGTAGTAATGCATCGGCACGGGGGCTCATAGGTGGATTTTCAATATCAGTACGGACCGGGCTAGTTTCATCTGTGGGATCTGGGATGGTCATCCCATTATTGATGTTGAAAAAAGCAGGGCCGGATGTGAAAGTCGGCGAGTTTGTTCCAACCTGGCCATAGTTTGGGTTCGAGAACGCTGTATCAACCAAGGGAAAGCTGACAGGCGACGACATATTGCTAGTAAGAGAGCTCCGATGGCGATTACGCCTACGGCTGCTTGTCCTTCTGTTAAGGCCTAGGTCGGGAGTAGCAATTGGGCCAAATGGCCCGGGGGTATTGCCCCACTGAGAGTTTGTCCACTGCAACCTGTCTTGAGCCTCATAGTACTGCGGTTGGGCCTAGTAGGGGAGTTAGAATGGTGAATGTCTTTGTGGAAAAAGTTGAAATTGCATATCACCCAATCACCTACCTGAGTGTGTACGTTAATGAGAGACGCATACTGGGAACGGAGGCCTGCCATTTTTCCATCCCAGAAATGTTCGGGTTCCCTCTCTACCCGTTCCAATTCTCTGCCTTCCTCATTGTCTTCTCCTTCAGGACGCCGTCTCTCCTCCTCCAGGGCCTTGATACGGCTGCCCGTGACCTTGATATCTTCGTCGATTTGTTTCATTTCTCCTTGCTCCTCTGTAATCTTGCGCCGATACTCTTCTAACTTGGTAGTGGACTCTTCGTCTATACGGGCTTTCTCCTTCTGCAGGTTGTCGAGCTCGTCTTTGATCTCGCTTTCTCTCTCGTCCCACCTAACGATGTCCTCTCTTCGCTTCTTCCGCTCAGCTTCTTTCTGCTGCAGAAGCTTTTCCCGTTTGCTCTTTTCATTCTGAACGGTCCGGTTGATGCTTTCTAGTTTATTGATGTGTTTCCGCAGATCACCGGTGGCATCATCTTTCTCCTTGACTCGCTGCTTTAAGTCATTTCTCTGGTCTTCTAGTTCACGCAGAAGCTGCTCGTATTCCTTTTCTTCTTGACATAGCTGCTTATCCAGGGACTCATTTTCTTGCTGTAGCACTTTCAGCCGTTCAGCTAGTTGCTTTAATGAACCTTCATACTCGCCTCCTGCAGCCTCCCCATCGTCTAGCATTTGCGGACCGCCGCTGTCTTGAACGAAGGTTGATCCAATCGATCTTCTTCCTCCACCAGAGCGTTTGGCTTGCGCTGCACCTCCACTCTGTTCTCTTGACATAACGGGCGCAGAGGGCGAGACGATTGCAGCAGCCTTGGGCACGTAGGCCTGGATAAGGGGGGGTCCACGGTTCTCAAGATCTTGTTCGGGAGGGAATGGTCCCGGACCGGTGCGGATATGGAGAACAGAGCTGCAGGTTTGGAAATTGGCAGAGCTGATTGCGATTACACATATATGGTATATATGGCTGGGCTGGAGGTTAAAAATGGAGACGGCTGTCTCGGAGCGTTTTGTCTCGCCGACTGGATCCATATTGTCAGAGCCTTATCTTCAGCAATGTCGTAAGTAGATAAAGAAGCGAACTGAGCTCACCTCTGATACCATTCACCTGGACCGCATGCTTGTGGACCGAGTTTTGCAGTTCCGGATATTTCCAAGCTATCCGTATATCGGTAGCCCCTATCTCTTCCAGAATCACTTCCGGAGTGGGAGGAATATCTAGGCCGAGCTTTTCAACGAGTAGCTCGTTCGGCGTCAGGCAAACTTGATATGCGCGGTAGGTGAGCCTAAAATCGGCGCGGAGGGAAAACAGACGGAGATTAGCTGAGTACAATGGATAAAAGACACGAGCCGCAAGCGATTTAGACCTACCACATCAGTGCCCATAGGATCGAGCTGGCGATGAACAACGCCATTGCACCCTGGACTCGTACCTGGGGGACACCAGGATAGGTGTCTGCCACCAGGCGCAACGACTCGTATCTCCCCATGATAAACGCCCCATTAAAGACGAGCGAGAAAACCGAGGCCTCCAGTCGCAAACCGGCTCATCTCTGCACGCCGGGTCCGGTTCAAAAGTGCCCTTCTTTCGCTCGCGCGACTTGCTCAACTTCGTCCTTTGGCTCGCTTTTGGTCGTTCAATTTGCAATATTTTGCGGATTAAAGATTTAGCTTGCCGCGGTACGTGATGACTAAGCATATCTGTACTTGAGAGATGGCGATGGAAAAGACAATATTACAAAGACCGGTGAATAAGAAAGTAGGAAAAGTAGGAGAATATCAGGGAGATGGCAGATGTCTGGGGGCTTGCTGGTGGCTGTGGGATTGATTACTGCGATATGGTCTCTTTGCGTGCTGCCCTAGGGTTGTTGATAAGTACATTGACGACTCGTAAATGCGTTACTAGCCAAAAGATCTTTTGATAGCTGGCTAGCTAGCAAGCTAGTTATGGGGTATAGTTATTATTGAACGAAGGGCTGATAGTTGTTCCCTGTCCCCTGGCGATTTCTTCAGGCATTGTCTTGCTCTTCGACTTGAAGCTCAGCCGCCCATCTCCTGTCCAGTGTTTCTATCTAGGCCGCGGCCTGGTCAGCCACCACAGAGCCTCATCCGTCCCTCTCAGCAGCTTATCATCGAGAAGGGCGAAATCGGTTCCTCCAGGCGGGCCTTCCACCTTTTTTTCTCCTCGCTGCCAGGGCAAAAGCTAAGCTAGTTAGTAACTGTCTCCGCCCACCAGTGGCGTTCTCACATGAAAAACTTTCGCTCGCCCTGATAAACATCCAGGGGATGTCTACGTGCTCCGCAGACGCCAGCAAACTGCACGGCAGCCCAGCAACAGCGACTGCGAGAGGCCAGCCATGTCTCGTAGGTCTCCTGGAGGATATCTGTTGCTCTGCCCTGGATGGCAGCCAACCGGAGGAGGCAGGGATGGCCATGCAGCGAGCGAGAGAAGCTGTGCCGCCTGTACTGGCTGGAATGCTAAGACTTCTTAGCACCGTCTTAGGGCCGTCTAGAATGCCTGGCTGAGAACTGTCCAGGCCATGCCACGAATAATAATGTAACCACCCATGCCACGCCTTGGTTTCACAGCGAGTTACTCCGTACTCCGTACAAGCGTAGGTCGGGAGGTGGTGCAGCTTGACAGACAGAAACCCGCCTGCCATCTGTTCCGACCCGGGAGAGAGACCGCAACAGCAGCGAAAAGGAAGCGGAGATCAGCCAGTGTTTGATATAAGCCGTAGAGCAAACCTCATTCCTACCTGCAGGACTCTGCATAGCCAGAGAGACCTTGAGATCTGCTCTTGTAGCGTCTCAACAAATGGATGCTGCCGTGTTTAGCGCCACCAAAAAACAGCTATTTATAAGGCTGTCGGGCTTTGTCTCGCCCCTCCCCCCCCCGGTTCCTCTTCCCGACTCTATAAATCGGCGTCAAAAGTCACATCGTCTCGTGGGTGTAGAATAAAAGAAATAATAACAAGAAGTAATCGTCGCTGTCTCGTTGTCTTTTCTTTTTCGCTGCGCTTTTTCTCGCCGAAGCGACCCGCTAGGAAACTCTCTTCGCCGGGGCTCTCGTCACATGTTCTGCGGTGCTCGCCGGCCTCAACATCTGCGACTTCGACGTCAACCGCAACCTCAGCTCCCAACAACCGCCGGCTTAGTCCCTGCCTTTGTCGAACGTCCCGTGTCTGTCTCTCTCTTTCTGCGTGCTCTCCCGGTGCTGTCTTCTGTAAGCTGTCTTCAACTTCACATGCCGAGCTAGGCGGGATGCAGTACGTCAGGAGTATCAGCGGTTCGGTATCTAAGACATGGAATTCTATCAATCCGGCCACCCTCAGCGGTGCCATCGACGTTATAGTCATTGAGCAAGAAGACGGTCAGTTCCCTTCAGGCCCGGGTGATATGTTGATGCATGCAGTTGCTGACCGTCCCAATCCCAGGAACACTCGCATGCTCGCCGTTCCATGTCCGTTTCGGCAAATTCTCCCTCCTCCGGCCCTACGAGAAGAAGGTAGGCTTGCCAGCCTCCGGCAGCAGAAGGGATGTAAAGAGATGGAACATCTTGTGCTAACCGGTCATTCTTCAGGTCGAGTTCAGCGTCAATGGGGTCAAGCAAGATTATGCCATGAAGCTCGGGGAAGGCGGGGAAGCCTTTTTCGTATTTGAAACTACCGGTGACGTCCCGGAAGACCTGCAAACTTCACCTGTTATATCTCCCGCTGCTAGCCCGCAGCAGTCGCCAAATGAGCCAAATAACAGCAGTACCCTCAATTTACAAGAACCCGAATACCTTGACCTTACCTCAAAGTCGCCTACCCCTCCAAAACAGGCCCGCGCAACAACTGAACCCCTCTTGGATGGCGAAACTGAACGTTCCTCCCCTGTCTCGAAGAATGTACGTGAACCAGGCCATAAGCTAGACAGATCTCGGTCAGATGACCTGCTGGAAGCTGGCCGTACAAATGGCCCGAGTGCAAACAGTTCACCGCAGACGACACGGTCCCAGAGCCCGCCCCCGATTTCCCGTCAAGAGGCCTACTCCAGGGCTATTTCACTATCCAAAAAGCTATCGGGGTCGAATATTCCTTCCAAGGTGACTGAGAGTGGCGATCTGATGCTTGATATGACTGGATACAAAAGTAGCGAGGACGAGGCCCTGAGAGCAGAGGTGGTTGCTCGTAAGATCCTAGCCGAAGAGCTAGAGGGAAACTATGATATTGGTGCCTTGATTGGGGCTGACGAGCATGGCAATCTATGGATCTACAGTAGCGAAGAGGCCAAGGAGGCGGCCGGTCGTAAGGCTTCCTATAGCGCCCTACAACACCATAACGGTATGGCAGACGATGCCGTATCAGACCCAGGATACCAAAGCGATAGCGATCAGCTGGACTACAACAACCACCCGCAGAAACATCACCGCTCTCAGTCAGACGCACAGTTGGGATATCCTACCCCGCCGCAAACCCCGACAGACAAACAGCCGGAAGGCGGTCGTAGTTATGCGAAGACCTTGCGTTTAACGAGCGATCAGCTTAAGGCGCTCAACCTTAAGCCCGGTGCAAACCCGATATCCTTCAGTGTCAACAAAGCCGTTTGCCCTGCAACCATGTACCTATGGAGCTACAAGGTTCCTATTGTCATCTCCGATATTGACGGAACCATAACCAAGTTAGTTATGCGCCTGTACTCTATACATAGATCACATTTTTCTAACTTCTTATAGGTCTGATGCTCTTGGGCATGTTCTGAATATGATCGGGCGAGACTGGACTCACCTTGGCGTTGCAAAGCTCTACACTGACATTGCAAGCAATGGTTACAATATCATGTACCTAACAAGTAGATCTACCGGCCAAGCGGACACCACCCGAGCATATCTCAAAGGGATTTTGCAGGATGGATATAAAATCCCCCAGGGTCCAGTGATCATGAGCCCTGACCGAACAATCGCCGCACTACGGCGTGAGATATACCTCCGCAAACCGGAAGTATTCAAAATGGCCTGCCTTCGCGATATCCTTAGTCTTTTCGAAGGACGCCAGAACCCGTTCTATGCTGGCTTTGGTAACCGTCTTACTGATGCACTCAGTTATCGATCTGTCAATATCCCTTCAACCAGGATATTCACCATCAACTCAAACGCAGAAGTCTCGCTTGATCTTCTCAGTTTAACCAAGTATAAGAGCAGCTACGTGACAATGAGGGAGCTGGTCGACCACTTCTTCCCACCAGTCAGCACACTTGTGCAGGAAGGTGGCGAGGACTTTACTGATTTTACATATTGGAGGGACCAACCGAGGGAGCTGGATGAGTTTTCACTTACAGACACCGACGTCGGCTCAGATCGGGCTGACGATGAAGATGAATACGATGTCGATCACCACAGTAGCATCCGTGAGACCTATATATCTCGCGACTCTATAGAGATTTCTGGCGATATGAATGATTCTATACATGATTCCGTGTACGAGGACATGGACGACATTTCTGAAGAAGACGAATACGATGAAGAAGACGAGCGGCGGATGTCTGATGAGGTTCCTGCATGGTCGAACGAGGAAGATACTGATGATTCCGGGGTACCCAAGCCTCCCGCACGCACTCCCAGAAGTCTTCCAGTTCGCTAGAGAAATCGCATTGCTACATTAAGCTATCGGGGAGATGGCTGTGTATTTTTTTTTTTTTTTTTTTGGACTATGACTGGCTGGCGTTTCAGTCCCGGAGTTTCGCTTTTCTTTCTGTTTCTCTATATCCTTCCCCATTCTTCTGAGCGGCTCGATATAGATGGCACTTTATACCCCCTTTTCGGAGGTCTACCCGGGACTCAGCTCCCTGGCTTCATTGCTTGAGCATCTGGTGCATTCATAAGCGGGATTTGTTTCTTTTCTTTCTTTTATGGAGTGTTTCCCCCATTTACTCACTCCTGTCTTGATATTTGTTTGCTGCTTTTGCCGTAAGCCAGCGAGCGTGCTGAGCCTGATGTTAGTTCGGTGTTAACTCTAATAGAAATGTTTAATTCGCCGACTTCCTGTCTATATTCATAGGTTCCCCTTCCCCCTGAAACAGTATTGCCTAGTTGTAAATACTCTATCCATCCGCTCAACAATAAAATTAGGAATTCCTATTTTCCTAGGGATATCTCAGGCAGAACGACGGCATGATGGAAGTTTTCAGGCGTTGGCTTCATCGACGTCCGGCAACCTTAAACTGTGTTTCACGTGACATGATCCGCGCGCGACTTCAATATCGCAAAGAAACAACCAAGGTTGCGAGTGACAACATCTTCATCCGCCTTACTGCCCCCCAATACGCACCCACACGGCCGAACAGAGCTGGTTTTTCCGGAGCCCCCCATTCCCTTCTCTTTTGGTGCCATATTCTCTCGGCTCACGGCCGCTATTAAGAAACTACGATCCCCGCTTGCAGGTCAGGCGAGATACATGCGCTCAAAGCCGTCATCATAACCAGACCTCCACCGAGTTCCCCCGGATTTTCTCAAGCCCTCAATATATCATAATAATACGAGATGGCTTCGCCCAGGCCCAATACGACTCCTATTGCGGGACCGTCCGCTCCTTCAACACAGCCAATTACACCTCCAGCAGAGCCTCTACCATCATCAAACCCAGCTGCGCCTGCAAGTACCACCCCAGCTCAGATACCTTCTACCTCACTACAAGATAGCGGTAAAAGCAGACGACCCAGAGATGCACGATTAATTCACATGTTACTGGCCTCTCTCGGAGTCACTTCCTACCAGGAACGGGTCCCGCTCCAACTTCTCGATTTCGCTTACAGATACACCTCAAGCACTTTACAAGATGCAGTATATCTAGCGACCGAGGGATATCCAGGAGAACTACAGAAAGAGGGTGGTGGTAGAGCCCATGCGCATCAAGATGGCAGCAATGGCGTTAGTTTAGGTGCGCTGCGAATGAGCATTGCTTCTCGGTTACATTATCAATTCCAGCCAGGCCTACCCAAGGAATTTTTAATGGACCTTGCAGCGGAAAGGAATCGGATTATGCTACCTGGTGTCTCAAGGGGACAAGAGGGAGGGTCAAGTAGCGCTACAGCTTCAGGACAGGAAACCATGATGGGCGGTATACGGTTGCCACCAGAACGGTTCTGTCTGACAGGAGTAGGGTGGGATATGAAAGGAGAATGGGAGAGTGAAGGTGAAGAGGAAATGGAAGTTGATACGCAAGCTGCTGGCGCTGGCGCGTCTGCTGAGAAAGACACAGAAGAGAGGGAAGAGGATGATGAAGATGGGCGGATGGAAGACGTCTTTGGCCATACTTCCACCGCAGATGCCAATAAGGATGAAGACAAGACAATGACGGATGTCTGATTACGCCTTATATTGGGCCGAACATCGAAATACCGTTAATTAGCCACGGCGTTGCTAACCAAAGAAAAAAGAAAAAAATTAATCTACTAACGGCGTATTGGAAGGGGGTTTAAAAAACGGCATGTTCCGGAAGGAGGTTTCTTAGCGGAGATCTATGGGTTTTATTTTGTACAATATCTAATCATTATGCTTTCCAAATGGCACAGAGTTGTGAGCCAGATATTGACCTGTAACTCTTCCAGAGTAAAGAAAGGATAGCGTGCTAGCTTGCTAGTCTGACAGCAACTGGGTATATGGCTTGAGACATTGCTCTTGCAAGAGACCGCATCCGAGTATATAATACAATTAAGCAGAAAAATGATACAATCCGACTCCAACCCGAAGAAACGCCTGATAGTTGCTGAAAGAGAACAATCGGTCCAAAGGAGTGACGTACGTCTATCATAGTTTCTCATGAACTCTTCGCGGCTTTGGCTGCAGCCCGTTTCTCCTCGTCCTTCTTCATCATGGCAATAACTTCTTGCCTTCGTTTTTCAGTCTCCTGAGCTTCTCTTTCTCGGGCTCTTATTCTCTCCTCTCGACCGGCGAACCATTCTTCTCGCGCCAAATCTTCTATCTCTGGTCGAGCGTGAAGAACCATACAGGCGTTCATAGCAAGCCGCTGCTTTCGACAAACCCATGTAGCAGTAACTGTACGGTTGACTGCGCACGCTGCGAATTCTATCATAAAAGAGATAAACCCATTAGTTAAAATACTCTCGAGCATAATGTTGCCTGCACAACGGGACGGCTCTCGTAAAGAATCCAATGACAGACTTACCTTTTATTACCGGATCACAAAGCCCCCTGACCTTTTTATAATACGCCTGCTTCACTTCTGCCTCCTGAGTAGCAGACAGTGGCGTAGGGTTCCGAAGATCGACCCTTCGACGAGCTGATGCTGGGGGGGGTTCCGTAGCCGACGGGGCGGAAGTGGTGGCCATCGCTGCTGGGTTTTCAGAAAAGGAGACAAAATAGGAGAGAATGGTATATATAGCTAGTCCATCCGCTATAATGGAAGCTGACTGAAGGGCCGCTGACGACCTGGCCGTGGAGATGTTCAAGCTGTCATCGACATTTCGTTCATACAATCGGTACCAACGACGTTGGTTAAAGCTCTTAGAGTTGGAAACTTAATTTTTTTTTACGCAAGAACTTTTTCCAAGTCAAACAAAAAATCTGGCTGTCAACAACTTCAAACGACTTCCACTCTCCAGCGTCCGTTTCTTATATTATTCCCAGCCCTAAGGGAAATAGATACCAAGTTATTTTTACTTCAAGTCGTTTAATTACCAGCTCACGGTTTGAACAGTCATTATGTCGTCCATGCGAAATGCTGTGCAGCGGCGTGTGCATCGCGAGAGAGCACAGCCAGCTGCCCGTGAGAAATGGGGTCTCTTAGAAAAGCACAAAGTGATAGGACCCCCTAGATCTGTGTCGCCTGGCGAATATAAGCTTGATTGGCTAATAATATGGTGTCAAATATAGGACTACTCCCTTCGTGCCAAAGATTACAATCTCAAAAAGGCCCAGTTGCAGCGCCTCAGAGAGAAGGCTCGAAACCGTAATCCGGATGAGTTTGCCTACGGAATGATGTCAGAAGGCTCTCAAATACATGGGAAACATGGGGCCAGAGAATCGAAGTCCTTAAGCCATGCAACTGTGAGTCTGTTAAAGACACAGGATGCCGGGTATCTGCGAGTCGTAGGAGAACGAGTTCGGAGGCAGCTTGCGCAAACCGAAGAAGAGGCAAATCTACAGAAAGGAATAAAAAGAGCAGAGAGCCTAGGCGGGAAGAAACTAATTTTTGTCGACTCGGTGGAAGAGCAGCAGCAAGAAAAGGTGAACAGGGATGAGCAAGAAGATGACGGAGAGGGCGATGAAGATGCCTCCAGGGAACTGACCGTTGATGAATTGAAGCAAATGGCTAAGACCATGTCGAAGAAACAAGTTGAAGCCGAGAAACGAGCAAGAAAAGAGCTGTTTATTGCGCGGCGGTTGAAGGAAAAAGCGGCCGAGTCCCGGCTCAAGAAGCTTGCGACACTCAAGCAGCAGCACGCAGATATATCGGCTGCAGAGGAAGAGTTGGCTCTCCAGAGGGCAAAAATGGCCAGGTCTGTAGGGGGTGTGAATAAACATGGCGTCAAGTGGAAGGTTAGGGAAAGGAAAAAATAATCATTCAAGTCGTCTTTTGCGCTTATATAACGAGACTACGAATTTCCTTCTGGCGTTCAATGGGGTTAGAAGAGGCAGTGATATAATGATTTAACATTGGTATTAAAGTGTATCGATGACCAGGAACTGGGGAGTAGAACAACCAGAGTTGCCCAGGAGCTGCAAACAGAACCATACACAGATAAGATATGGAAAAAAATATGTACTCAATTTCTGCGCTACCGTTCAAATGACATCAAGGCCATATTCAAAACTTACTGGCCATCAATCGCAGCCATGCGAATAGACACTGCTCGTCGATGGGCATCCAATCCTTCTACGGAAGCCAGCTGCATCACAGCACTGGATACATTGCGCAAACCTTCGGCTGTCAGATTTGAGCTTGTGATGTGCTTTACGAAGGAGGCAAGATTCACTCCAGAGTACTGCTTCGCATATCCATAAGTTGCTAGAAAACACCATTCATTAGCTGTTGGAGACATTGAAAACAAATGTAAAAATCGATGATACATACGTAGGGAGTGGTTGACACCAGCAGAGTAGTCACCAACACTTTCAGGAGTCCATTCGCCAATAAAGACACTTCCGGCATTTTGCACAAGCGGAACAACATCTGCTGCATTCTTGAGTTGGAGAATCAGATGCTCAGGAGCATACTCGTTGCTCAGAGTCATAGCTTCCTCCACATTTTTGACAACAAAGGTCACGGAGTGGGCTATTGAGCCTCTAACAATGTCTACTCGTGGTAGGGCCATAGCTTGTGAGTGAAGTTCATCTTCAATGGCCTTGAGCTCGGCTTCATTCATGTCGACCGCGATGAGTATAACCTGAGAATCAACGCCGTGCTCTGCTTGACTGAGTAAGTCTGACGCGACAAAGGCAGGATTTGCGTGTTTATCAGCGATAACGAGCACCTCGCTAGGTCCCGCGGGCATATCAATACCCACGCCGGCAGAAGTATCGTTTGACACGAACATCTTGGCAGCTGTTACAAACTGATTTCCCGGACCGAGAATCTTGTCTACTTTGGTAATGCTTTCGGTGCCGTAGGCCATGGCTGCGACAGCCTGGGCTCCACCAGCAAGCACAATGCTATCAGCTCCGACCTTTTTGGCAATGTATACAATCTCTGGAGAGATACTGCCGTCAGACCGAGGTGGAGATGCGAATATAATATTCTTGCATCCGGCAACCATGGCAGGGACGCCTAGCATAAGTGCGGTTGAAGGCAGTACGGCCGTGCCTCCGGGTATGTACAAGCCAACCTTTTCAATGGGACGGACAAAGCGTGAGCAGACTACCCCCGGCATGGTTTCGACAGATAGCGGCTTTTCATCTTGCTGGGCGGCGTGGAAGCGCCGGATATTTTCGTAGCTCACGTCAATAGCCGTCTTAGTCTCGGGAGACAATTTCATCATTTCTTCAGGAAAAGGAGCAACCAGCACTGGTGATGTTAAGGAGGTAGCCTTTTCGAATTTGTGGGTATACTTTAGCACTGCTGCATCTCCATTCTGCTGAACATCTTGAATTATGGGGCGAACGAGGTTGACGACTGCATCGTTGGATTTCTGGGAAGGTCTTTGGAGAGCCTCTCGGACATCCTTTGGTGGAGTTGATGCAGTAACATAGCATTTCATTGTAATTTTGCCATTTGCTTCTGCAGCTGGAGGCTTAGGTTTGGCATCCTCTTTGGCTGTCTCTCCGGAACCCCCCTTGGTAGAGGCAAGGCCAAGTTTCTTAGACCACGCTGGTTTCGCATCACCCTGTCTTCTCTTCACCTTTAGGCTCTTTAAGTCAAGATTTCTCTCAACGTCTTCAAGAGAAACGCCGGAAGAAATGCACTTTGTAAGAGCAAAGTAAATCAAATCGGCAGCTTCAGAGGTAACTTCTTCCTTTTTTGACGCTTGACATAACTCTTCCGCTTCCTCCATTATCTTGGCTTCCAACAATTTGGGGTCATTGAATAGACGCGAGGTATATGAGCCAGGGGGTGCACTTTGCTTCCGAGTTTGCAGAGTGTGCTGTAGACGGGAAAGGCCATTATGCGCTCCAAAACAGCTGGCAGTTCCGAGGTGACAGAAGCCTATACGCGTATATATCAGTTCAAGCCCGTACAGGACGTATAATAGTAGACTGACCTCTTCCTTTCTGTCTAACTACGAAGACAAGGCAATCATTGTCACAGTCCAAGCCAACACGGACAAGTTCCTGGGTGTCACCACTCGACGCCCCTTTGTACCAAAGTCCACGTTTCCGGCTCTGATACACCCCAGTTCCGGTCCTAATGGCTTCAGCAATGCTCTTATCACTGCTCCAGACAAGCCCTAGCGAGATTCCACGCTCGTCTGTGACAGTGGTAGCGTATAACCCGGTGTTGCTATCGGGAACAGCTCCAGCAACCAGGAACTTTGCAGGTGAAAGCTCTTCTTTCTCTGCAGACAGAATAGCAGAAGGAATAATGCTAACGACACCCTCCTGCTCGCTAGTCAGGAGAGCCGTCTGGCTTGTTGAGGCATCGTTGGACCTATAGACTGTCTTGACGGAGGAGTCATCGGCCAATTCGGATATAACAGTATCCAATGCCTCGGACGAAGCGCAATTGATGCTAATCTCTTTCCGCTCAGCCTCTTCAGCCACCCACTTCTTCAAATCAAGCACTTCGGAAGCAGATGATAAGAGCACCACTAATCGTGACGAAGGGACACTCTGCTCTCTTGATAGCGTCTTGAGCTGGTCAAGCGTTACAAAGGCAAGGATTGCTCCAGCGTTGAGAACGTCAACGATGTCTGCCACATCCGTGAAAGCTGTCGCATCAATGCAGACATCCAGCAGGGAGAAGTTATCCCGGATAAAGGAGAGAGCGTAGTCAACGCTCGATGGCTTTATAAGAACCCTTCCGAAGTACGAGATCTGCCTAAGGCTGAGGCCCTCCGTGGAGCTTGACTCAGGTGTATGGGAGAGCAGGAATGGCAGCGCCATCATTAGTCCAGTTGCAGCGTCTTTGTTGGCTTCAGGAGGAGGATTTCTGGCAGGCAAGCCTCTCGACCGTTCTCTTTTATCTCTTCTCTTCCTCCGTTCGACTCCCTTTTGTTCTACTGTGGTTGAACTTGCACAGTAGTTATGACTCCTATGCAAACTTCGTCGGTGGGGTAGGTTAGTTTTCTTATTTAACTTACTCAAAGATAAGAAACTTAAGCTTTTGCGGCACTTGCCTGGCCTCAATTAGCCGCCAAGTGGAGGAAGCGAGAAGTGTTATTGATATACAAGATAGAATGACGCGCACACACATATAACCATGTACATGCTATATGCCGGGATATGTCGGTAGTTAATATACAATTTGAATCCTCTGGTTGTTGATTTGAGCCCATCTCCCTTGCACCCTCGTTTCTAGCGCATACTTAGTTCCTCGAGATAACTACTCTTTCCAGACTATTCAGGCGTACTATGGTCGAAAAGGTATGATGCACAGAATACCTCGCGTACCTCCCTCTATAACCACTCGGCAAGGACGAACGAGAATATGGGTTGGCGGAGCACCTGTCTCTTATACACATCTCCGAGCCCACGAGACCAGAGAGGATCTCGT
>OJKM01000023.1_pt1 | contig 18095 bp, 16 predicted proteins | sample 1596631 | NCBI WGS metagenome assembly OJKM01 (sample SAMEA3904683, study PRJEB24821) | metagenome | biome: Builtin; feature: hospital; material: surface | place: USA | collected 2013-06-06 | reverse complement strand
GTGGCTGATTCTGGTCCAGCTGGAGAGTATGAAACCGGTCTGAGTCAATGGCTGGGATCCTTTCTGGGTTGCGGGATGTTGCAATGACTCGGTCTCCATGGCGCAAAGCGATACGGACCAGCTCAAGGCCCAGGCCAGAGGATGTGCCTGTGATGAGCCACGTTCGTGACTGTGAGGACATGGTTGGCGCCGAAGATGAAACGCTCTGATTCTTGATGCCTTTTTCAAAACTTTGGGAGAATGATGTTGTGGGCTGTTAAGATGCAAGTAGAAAATGGATCTCTTCTTGTATCCGTAAATGCTCCCTCAGCTTTATATTATACACCTTAGTTAGCTAGTTCATCTGTGCTTTGTTAAACACAGAGTACACCGTGAAAGGCGGCCAGCATCATCGCCGCCTTATCCCTGAGATATCTAGCCTCTAGACCGCCGAATAGAACAGGCCAAGGGGCTCAATCTCCATGCATCAGGCATTTCCCCAGCCAGACCATAGCGGATGTTTTAAGTAGTTAACTAAACCCTAACTCCGGAGCCCCTGGCTTTCATCGCAAAGTTCAGTTACACCCCCTAGTTAACTATTATTGGTTATCTTCATGGACCCAGGCTTTTGCCACTATCCGAGATACACGTAACTGCCTAACGACAACAGCTTGCCTTTGGCTTTTCAAGGAAGCACATCAAGAACCTGTTTGTTAGCCTGCCCTGTGATCAGAGCAGTACATAGCGTTATACATCCCAACCTATATGTCCGACCTCCCAATTCAGCAGACAAACGTACCTTTGGTTGGCGATCAAGATGTTGAAAATTCATCGATATCAGGGGACAAGGGCCTGAAGCTGATAGTCGTGGGCGACTCTATGACCCAGGGCCACGAAGGGGACTGGACCTGGCGATATCGCATTTGGCAGTGGTTTCGTGAACAGAATGTCACCGTCACCTTTGTCGGACCCTACGCTGGCACCGTCCAGCCAGACAGACCTAGGCCGCCATCACCTCCTCCCCTTGATGGCTCACCCAAGCCTAGACAGGGGGTCAAGGTAGATGGCGGCTATGCGCGTGGTGTATCGGCGGATTTTGATAGCCATCATTTCGCCGTTTGGGGGCGAACCGCTGCGCTGGATAAATATTTGATAGAGGATGTCTTGACGGCCCATCCTGCAGATTTGATGCTTTTGATGCTGGGATTTAATGATCTGGGATGGCTACAAAGTGATGCCATTGGAACGCTTAAAAGCGTTAAAACATTGGTTGATAACGCTCGTAGGGTTAATCCCTTCCTCAAGCTTGCTATTGCCAATGTTCCTCAACGGTTGATGATCGGTGGGCGTGAAGATTTGCCCTGTTCCACACGGGAATATAACAACCTACTTCGCCATGCTATACCACAGTGGAGTACGGCTGATTCTCCTATTCATCTTGTGGAGGTCTGTGAGGATTATGGTTGTGGCCCTGATGGGTGTCCTGCTGGCTATGATGGCCTTCATCCAAATGCGACGGGAGAATATGAAATTGCACGCGCATTCTCACTCACTCTGGTTAGAGATTTCAATATTGGTTCAGCCCCGCTGGTAATACCCAAAAATATACCGAAGCGGTCCTTGCCTCGCCCAAAGAATTTCAGAGTATTCTCTAGCCCTGGAGGAGTCACCGCCTCCTGGGATGCAAGTACGTACCAGTCTCCTTTTTTTTTCTGTATGGACTCACAGATGAAGACTCTAACTAAGGTTTAGTATATGGTGCGATGAGCTACGATGTCCGGTCCAGGATCTCGGGAATCACAGAGTTTCACACCAGCAGTGTCTCTTCGAATCGATGGGACGCTCAGTGGACACAAGAAGGATGGGTCTATGATGTTCAAGTACGTGCAAGTGCAGGCAATGCACTAAAAGGCCGCTGGACGGCTATTGAATCCGCCAAATCAACTCCCAAAACACCTCCTGGCCCCGATAATGTGGTAATAAACGCTACCACTACTGGATTCGATATCTCATGGGACTCTTGCCCTAGTGGCTTTGATGTCACGGAATATGAAGTCCTGTACTGGGATAAAGATAAAGAACATACGTTCATCACTAGTGCAGGCTTCAAGGAATCTCCAGCTCATGTTGATGATCTTATCCCGGGGCATCATTATCAACTTGCCATCGTTTCCTGGAACGATGCCGGCGGAGGATTTCCCAAGGGAGTCCGAAGTGTCACCGTCGGCCGAGGCACTCCCCCGATACCCACTGACTTGAAAATTACAGCCAAAGATGCAACCTCTGCTCACCTTACCTGGACTGGTTCGCCTGCTGCTGCTGGTTATCAACTCTGGTTCCGTAATGTGAATGAGCCGGATAGCGAGCTCTGCAAGGTCAATGGCACGGAGAGCAAATCCTCCAGTGACCAATATTTTCTGGTACCAGGTGTTTGGAACTTTGAGTGGTGTGTTAGTGCTTTCAATGGAAGTGCTGAATCTGACAGATGCGAATCTGTGCTTGCTCCACGGCCATCTGATGCTAGTATATCATCTGGCGACTGCTCTAAAGAGGATACTAACCCGCGTCATGAGGACAAAGATATCAATGGAAATTTAACCTCCGGATATAACTATATGTCTTGTAACTCTGACTCCCAGTGCGGAATGCCTCTCCAGGAAGAAGATCAGGGCTGGGGAATCCTATGTGGCATTTGCGGCCATATTGAGCAAGATGACATTGACTGTCTCGGCTCTGGGGGTAGTAAACAACTCCACGGCGATAGGTGCTACAGAGATGAGTGTAAAAATGGTGACTGTACTAATCCAGAGTGCTGGATATACGTCTGTGATAATTCTCACGCTGAAAAAGATGGCACTGCTACTAAGTGCGATGAGTAAATATTGTTAATAAGATACTAATGTACGAACCAGATATATATGAATAGACATAGAGGAAGGGAGTACGGTTTCACGGATATTTTCCTCATCGTTCCATGTTTGACTCGATAAGCCCTGCGAGAATAACATCAGGGGGTGTGTATTTAGCCATCCCTATGCCCTGTTCCTAATTAGGAAGTATAGTGGGATGATTACCACGTGACGTCACTTATTGCTTATATAATCATTACCTCTTTACTTTTTTTTTTCTTCGCAATACAAAAAACATCTTAACCAAACCAGCAAGCAAGCAGACAGACAACTACAAGAACAGACGTAACCAGAGACAGAACCACAGATAAATCACACAGACGAACGACCTACAGCACCTTAATATCCTACAAAATGTCCAGAGAAGCCTATCAGGTTCCCTCGCTCACGCAGCAGGGCCCAACATCCACAAGCACCACTGGCGCAGCCACCGGCAATGAGGTCCTATCAGTCGTCTACATCTGCGGGGACTGCAGCTCGCGCGTCTCGATGAAACGAAACGATCAGATCCGATGCAAAGAGTGTGGCCATCGAGTACTATACAAGGAGAGAACTAAGAGGTGAGCCGGTTGCGATTTCGCAGTTTATCTATATAAGGACTGATAGCTAATGTTGTTACTCTGGCAGAATGGTACAATTCCAAGCTCGATAGATAGTGTTTTACGGCGATTACTACGATTACTCTCCTTTATCAATACTGGCGCGCGGGGATATAGGTGTCATGGCCGGCATTAGCTGTGTGTTTTATTCTCATTTTCTTTGCATAAAATATGACAACATTATTTGGGAAAACTCGACGGGATCTTCCTTGGACAACCGCAGAGCCTTTCCCGCTGAAATGCTAAAATAATATTCTACGAAAGTTCATGGCTTTCCATTTTCCCTTTTACTGTTTTAACCCGTGACTGACATTGTAGGTGAATTGGCTACCAAAGTGGTAGGACATTGCTCTATTCCTAGATGATATTTGAACCAAAGTACCTGGAGATATTCCAAGGTAGAAAAATATTAAAAATGAAGGACATATCCGAGAACATGAAGTGCAAGATTTAAATCCCAAAAGAAACAAAAAAAAAAACGGCAACAGCGGCTACCTGCCTTGTCTATGACAATGTTACCCTTCCCTTAGCTCAAAATGTGTTGGACACTTTGATAAACTGTTCGAAACATTTATATGCTTCGCCGCTCTCGATGGCCCAACGAGCACGTCTCAGGCCTTCTTTCCATCTGAGCCCACCTGGCCCACGTTCAGTGATCACTTTACCATCATCCCCAGGGCCCATGTTACTAGTATCGGCTTCACAAACTCCCGAGATGGCCAGAAGTCCGGCAACATTCATCAATACAAAATGCAAGATGGGGTCGTCACGAGGTAACTCGTTTCGCAGGATACTTATCAACTTGAGTGCATTCTCCTGGGGTCCTTTACCACCGCCGACTTCGGACAACGGGTGAGGGGGTAGACCGAAGTCTGCGGCTTCGATGGAGAATTTCTCAATCTTGGTTGGCTTCAACACTTTCTCGTTGCCTTCTGCGTCGTATTCCTGCGTCGGGGTGACCGGAGTAGCCTCTGAGGGGTCACATTCAACAATTCTCCAGACATTGGTCTTGCCAGCACAACTGATCTCGTCTAGGTCTTCTTCTCCGCATACGACCATTGCCTTTGTCACGCCGCTCAGACGCAAAGCATCTGCGAATACGGGCCCGAGAGCCTGGTACGCTACGCCAACGACTCGAGCTTCAATGGCCCAGTCTACAGGGTTGGCCAGGGGTCCCATGAGGTTGAAAATTGTTCTCAGACCAAGGCCTCTTCTGACGGGGTTTGCGTACATCATGCCCGGATGGAAGATGGGAGCAAACAGGAAGGCATAGTTTGTTTGTTCGAGGACTTTGGCTAGGTTTCCTGCGTTGACGGCTTCAATCTTCGGTGCAATAGGGGTAACGTGCATAAGGACATCTGCGGACCCGGAGAAGGATGTCTGCGCCCTGTTGCCGTGTTTAGCTGTCATTAGGAAATGCGATGCAACGATTGATGAGGTTGTGGAGATGTTGAAAGTCGAGTGGTGGTCGCCGCCAGTTCCGACGATATCGCACTATATTGACAGGTAAAAGCCGTTAGCAACCAACCCATGGGCCGTCATTGTTTGCTGGGCGTCGCAACAACGTACCAATCCACCATTGTAGGTGCCTTCCTTTCGGCCTCGCTTCTCGAGTACTGCAAGCAACGGGCCCTTCTCCGTCGGTGTGGCAGCTTCTCTCATGCGTTGGGAGCATTGGGCAATGACATCAGGGTCCTTATCCAGCCCCGTCGAGTGCAGCAGTGTGAGCAATGCCGCAGTCTGTATCGCAGACAGCCTGTCCTCGAAGATGAGGGCAAAGGCAGCAGCTATCTCGCCAGCAGGCGCCTTGATGTGTTTGGCATCAGGATATGCCAAGCTCTTGAGCAACGGCGAGATTGAGACCTTGTCAGGCTCAGAACTGTGTGGTGCAGCCATAGCTCAAAAACCCGTCTCTGTGTCCGTCTGACTCTTTGTCAGTGATGCCTGGCGGTGTTGTTAGTAGAAGAGGAGGCAGATGCAGGACCAGCGACGCATCTTTCAGTCCAGCTGTCCTTGTCTCTATAAATAACTAGGCTCGCCAGCCATACAAGCTCCTCGCTCCTCAGCGTCTCTTCTCGTCTCGCTCGCTTTTCTCAATATTTAGTCCGCTCCCGCCATGCAGGGATCACCAGAGCCCCTCCGGATGACTCATATCTGACTAACAGAGTGACTAAGTTATTATTAACTAACTTCATTCTATCAATAGGTCAACACCTCAACTTCCATCACTGACCAATTTCATAACTGAACCAGTACTCGGTTGCATAACGATGGCCCACCAAATTCAGCATGACAGGCATGAACGTCAACTGCAGGTCCGCAGTCAACAGTGCTGATCAGGGCCATGAAAGATACCGGTACTGCTCATAGTTACGACAAAATCCTGTCTAGATCTTTGAGCGCTCGCGTTGAGGCTGATCTATGGTTGGCCAACATAGGCTCAGCACTGAGCCGGGCATCCAACACATGGCTAGATATCAGCAGAATGTTCTTTCTCCCTTTACTTCGTCCCACATCTAGCTCCTCAGGTATATGAATTTGGGGGCAAGCCGCATGGATATAATCCATCATTACCGCTTCCATTGGGCGCGTATGTTATGGCCGTACTTAATCACAACCCCCGACGCCATGACGCAGACACCATGATTATCTCCCCGGTCTCCAATGATTCAGACAGCAGTATTACTGGTTAAGAGAATAAAGTAAGCTCTAGATGAACTGGAGATCAGGGTGCCCATTTTTATTATTGCATGAGAGGCTGCATGAGCCAATCCTTTAGTCACAAGGGGCGCAGTTGTTTGAAGGGAAACAATGAGGTATGCCCAGGGTATGGAGAAGAGAAATAAAGGTAACTAACTGGTCACTAAATCGAGTGGTAGTCGATTTTTGGTATGGAACTATGCTGATCCCTTTGGCTGACTTTCCCTACCAAGATAACAGACCGTCTCAGCTAGTGTACGATCGAAGATATTTGACCTCAAATTACTGGCCGATCTTTTGGCCCAGCTCTTTTGGCTCAGACTTACGGGTATTCTCCAGGGGTAGCATCCTACGGCGGACTGAATGGATCATCAGGTCAAAATGCATATTCATAACCAACTTACATCATCCAGCGCCTACTAGCCGCCCAGGTGGGGATGGGGCCCATATGCCGGTCCTTGTAAAGTGCGGAACATCCGGGGCAACGAGCAGGGGCACCCAGACATAGGTGTTTGGACCCCTTTCCCTTCAAACAATGTTCCATACATGACAGCCAACCAATATGTTACCCACCATATGCAGGAGCTGGAACTTTATGATCATCAACCTCCTGGCGCTTATTCATTGGTTGAGAAGCTAGCCTTGATTCTATTAACCTGCCGACTCGGGGCCATATTCTGAAATTTGGGGGCCAAGTATTATCTGTTGGCTCAAACGGCGGCAAGAGGAAACTTATTTTTGGATATCTGTTTAATGCCATAAGGGTAGACCCAGGTATGAAGGAGTCTATAAATATGGGCTTGTGACCTTCGTCACTTCACAATAGGTATTTGATTGAATCGTTCGCAATACCACATTGCAAAGAAATACATACTTTAACTTGTGTTTACCATTTCCCTGAACCTGCATCAATCTGCACCCTTTAGCCTCGGAGGCCTCCTCTACTTGACCGGAAGCATGTCTTATGTGAGTTGAATGATAAGGCACAAGCATGTCATCAACACTGCTAATTGAATCTCCTAAGTACCTGAGCAAGCCTATGCCGAAGTTCTACTATGACGAAATCAAAAAAACCTGGCTCTACGGAGAATGCGGTCGATAACTTCCGGAACAATACCCTACCCCATTACTTTACCCAGGACAAGTTTTAAGGGATCGAACAGGAGCAACGCCCACTCGAAAAAGTCTACAGCCGTGCTGACTTCATCATTCGATACGTCAAAAACGGTCAGCCAAAGAAAGTTGTTCTAATGGAGAACGAGCGAAGAGGATACGAGACCCAGTCTTCTTGGTGGGCCGAGGCAGTCAGGCAACTTACAGACTACCTGAAACTTGTCCGCGCTGAACAGGATTGGAATGATACACTTTATGCTGCTGTTACTATTGGAACCTACGTTCGCTTCTACTACCTCGAGCCAAAGGAACAGACTTTGACCGACTACACAACCGTTCGCACTGGAGACTACTACGAACTTAAGAAGGACGAAGCCGAAGTTCATAAGGTTCTGAATGAATGGGTTGAGAAAACAAGCCACTAGGGATTGTAGGCAGCACAGAAGTGCAGCTATGATGTTCAAAAATGGCCGAAGTGGTTACAACTATCCTTCTCGCTATTACAAGCACAGAACCCCTGAATACGGCCTTGAAATTTGTATTTCGCAGTAGCACCTAGGATTATCTTTCCTACTAGCTAAAAAATTCTCTTCCTAACACCTGACTCGCAATACCTTTCCTTTTTTTTTCCTATAGATATAGGTTAATAATCTGGGACAATTAACCCTTCTGCAATGGGCCAGTATTGTCTAACTACTAGGTAGTTTTAACCGCGCCAAGGCCTACATTTGAGGCCAGCCATCGAGGTGTTTAAACGGGTCACGTGTAAAGTTCACTAACCTAGGTAGTTTTAGTTACTTAGCTAGAGCTTAACTAGCGTTTATAAGGCCTAACCTTGCTGCATTAATATAAAACAAACAATCACTAACTACTTAGTTCAAGAGCAACCTCAGACTTGAAGGTTGATTCCTTGGATTTGCTAATCATTTTTATCCCTATTCCTGTATCACTCTTTACCCAACATAAGCATTTTACTGATATTTACTGCACTTCATCAAGGGTATAAAAGAGGCCCGTCGAATATACCATGAGCCCCTCGAACTTCTGCTGTATTATTTGCGGTTACTTTATTGAGAGCTTCGGGCCTGTAGATTGGCTGAAAGAATTCCGAATTAGTGGGTTATGCTTCCCAAAGATTGATGGATAAAACAATGGACAAAACTGAGCAGTCTATAGTTTACTGTTGCAAACAGGGTACGTTCACTTCTGGTGTTGGTCGCCATTCCGACCCCTATACCATTGATTGGATAGTACCATCAGATAGTGCGTCTCGCTGGGATGACCCGGGTTATACACCCTTGTTCTCTGATAGAATTCCAGTTATGCGACAGAGTGCAGACGGTGGACTCCATGGTTTTGTCATGCATGACTTGTGCTGGCAGCTTTTGCAGAAATTCTACGAACCGGATGATGTCCCAATAGAGCGACTTCATGATGTTTGTAGATCTCTTCCGCTCGCTATTCTGGGAAGCTGCGCATTTTGGGGGCATGACTACGGAGGACTGATAACTCTGGATACCAAAGACCATTACCCGTGGGAAGACAGGGCAGAGAATGAGTTCAACAGCTCTCTAACCCATGCGAAGGAGGATCCATATGATGTTGCGGAGATACCAGAGCTACTTACCCTTTCGTATAATTCATCTCCTTCACTGGGGATTACACAGCCTCATGTAGTGAGGGAAACGAAAAGTGACTGTTTTGCTAAATTTCCCTGGGAAATTATCGAAGAAATAAGCGCCAACTTGTTAGTATCAGACATATTGGCCTTAATCCGTTCATCAAGGACATTCGGCCCAATCCTCTCCAGCCAAACATTTTGGGCTTCAAGATTCGAAACCGGGAAAGACCGAGCGTTTCTCTTTGAGAAACGGAATTGCAAAGAAGCCAGAGACTGGATTAAGTTGTACCAACTCACAAAACGCTCGGCTAGCCCTCCGGGCTTAAAAAATAGAAGACGAATATGGGACTTAATCCAGTGCCTTGCACCATATTTAGCGTCATCTCTTGACAAAAATCCGAAGCTCTCTCTAACAAGCAGTGCTCGCAATGGGATATGTGAGGTAGCTGGAGATATTCTAGTTGAATTTGACTCGGGTTACCCCGACACTTTCAACCAGGGCTGTCTCCTATTTGACAAACAACGTACTACGATACCCTCTAACCTTTTGAGAGTTGGGTTTTCAGTAGCTGAAGATAGCATCACTGGTATCCGCCTGGTCTCCGGTGTCCAAGAAGATATTTGTTTGGGCTACATAATTAAATGCAAGGAGGCAGTCATTGAAACAACATCTTTGGGTGGGTTTATGTTAGCAGTCGATTCTCGAGGGATACGTGCTGTCCGTGTTATTCACGGTGATGGAAACGAGTCAGATTGGGTAGGTAACCCGGCTGGTACTCCAATTACTGGACGTTTGATGAAATTGGGGGACATAAATACCCTGGAAGTAGGAGTAGATGTAAGTACGAAACGGCCTCTTCTCACCATGACAAAAGGAACTAAATACTACGTCGTATACGGCAACAGGGCTACAAAATAATCAGCATTGCAGCTGCTTCGCCTCATTCAATACCACTTAAGATACCGTTGCAGCGCAAAGCCTTTTGGTATCCTTCTATACCCAGCCCAGGGCTGTGTCTAAATGATCAATCCTTTACAGGGCAAGATCCGCTAACTGCCAGTTACCAACCATTAGCTTGGATTAATTTCGGAGGCCCTAAAGGTGCCTACCTCAAACATATTACAGGTGTTTGTGTCACTGGCCCAGGAAATATATGCACCATTGAGTTCGAATATGATATCGACCTGCCCGTGGAAATATGCAAATTAGGTCGCCGTAAAGTCACGGACTTTTCGATCATGAATCGCTTCAAAATAGACGGCCCTGGAGGAGAATACATCACTAGCATCGATGCGAGTATTATTCGCTTCAAGGGAAAGAATGTTTACCCATTCTATAGATGGGGAAAATTGTTTTCCTTCAAGGTCAGCATGGTCCCAGTTATACATCAGACCCGAAGAAAAGTAAATTTATTAGCTGCTAACTGGATACCTACTGATGTGATATAGATTACAACAAATTACGGGAGATCGGCACACTTCGCGACCAGAGACCCAACCGTTGAACCCCCAACCATGACACCACTGTCAGTTGAACCTGGGACCATAGTTACAGGCCTTTATGGAGCTCAGGTATGACCCTGTCTTGCTTCGACAAGTAGCGTCTGCTAATTGATTGAATAGCATCCGGAGCAGGGGCTTATTAGCCTAGGAGTTATATCTGAAGTGGCTACCATGGGCAAGCGTAAACGGGAGCCTGAGCTTGGTGGTCCTATCAAACGTAGTAATATCCTGCCGGGCAATCGTGAAACAGCCCCAAGAAGCTAAGGGCATATTCAGCAGCTAACCACCCAATCAATGTCTTTGACCTCATAACATTGATAACAGAGTTTATTTACCATAAACAGAGCGGTAGATATTAATTAGGTTGCGGAACATCTGGGGTATTATTTCTCTTTCTCTCTCTCTCTTCATCAGAGTCGAACTCCACAAGGTTATATCGAAAAGCCATTTTATAGAGGGTATATATAAGTGTGCGTAAAGCTGTGCATCAAAGGAGCTGAGTGTCTAGTTGTGTGAGCTGAGAACGAAGTGGAAGCCGGCGGTAGGAGGTCGGCCTCCATGTAAGTGGATGGCGCTAGTTCTGCTTACTAATCGCGGAAAATGGTGTCGCCGTCAAGTAAAGTTTTGCTGCTCCCGTCCGTTTGGCAAGTTCAACATCAAATTTCAGCGACCTGCAAGAACTTATCAGACTCATCCAGCTGCGCCAGCGACTCCGGACGTACAATATCAAACGCCGGAGGGCTACAGCATTAAATTTAACATAATATACAACAATTTATAGCCCATCACACGCTCCCTACCCGCCACAATGCCTCCACGAATACGTCTCCAATCTCTTGCCCGGAGGACGAGAACACCACATACCCTGCTCCAGCATGAGCTACAATCCATCACAGCATCTCTATCTGCCCTTACCAGGTTACGATCAATGGCATCTGTTGCCCCAGCAGCCACTGCGACCTCAATGTCACCCGAAACCCTCCAGCCGCTCTCTCACCGAAGACCAGAATACCGCAAATCCCAACTGCACCGACAATACGCCTCGATTCTACGCACAATGCCATTGATCATTTACTTCCAACATAACAACCTCCAATCAACCGAGTGGGCCAACATCCGGCGCGAGCTGACCAAGGCTTTGCGTAAAGTTGACGAAAACAACGCTGCAATGGGCAGATCCGAGCCGGCGATTGCAGATGCCATCAAGCTACAGATCATTCAGACATCTATATACGAGGCTGCCATGAGGGTGGTGGATTTTTACCGACCTGATACTGCGGCTGTTAGTGGACAGGGCCCGATACTGGATAAGGAGGATCCTCGATTAACACATGATTTGTCGTATTCGGCGTATCGAGCTGTGCTGCCAAAGCGTGGACAACATGACTTTTCCACCCTGCTTGTGGGACCGATAGCTACGCTTTCGTTCCCGTCTGTGTCTCCGGATCATCTACGTGCTGCGTTCTCTATTTTGGCTCCCACGGGGAAGACCGGCTTGTTCCCTCCACCTCCACGCAAGGCGAACCCGGGACTGTACGATCTGACTACGCAGGCTGGGTTGCAGAAGTTGATGTTGTTGGGGGCCAGGGTGGAAGGAAAAGTGTTTGATGCTGATGAGACGAAGTGGGTGGGTAGTATTGAAGGTGGACTTGGTGGATTACGGGCTCAGTTGGTTGGTATGCTGCAAGGTGTCAGTTCTGGATTGGCTAGGACATTGGAGAGTGCAGGAAACAATCTATATCTCACGCTTGAGAGCAGGAGAAGTGTTCTGGAAGAGGAGCAGAATGGTGGCAAGAAGGAAGAGCAGGCCGAGCAGAAGTAGTGATGATACGTGGAAGCTTGTGTTTCCGTGGCTAGACTTGTATAATATATGTGACAGTATATGTAACAGATGTTTGAATACCTATTTACTTCCTCCCCCGGTTAATCCCTCCTCATTATCATACCATCTATCACCGGTACCGTTCCGTCCGTCCGTTCCAGCCAGCCACCTATTCCAGCCACCAAAGGAAAACAAGAAAACAAAAGGAAAGAAACAGAAAGAAATCGTACAAGCATTAGCTAGCTATCAGAGTCGCTGGTCTATTTTTCCAACTTGGCGTTCATACCGACGATGCACCTGACTAGGTCCCAGTCTCCTTCTTTGCCTACCCAGTCACTGACAATGATACCGGTTGACCAGTCGCCTTTGTCCGACTTGTGACTGCGGCAGATATAATCGACAGTAGCAGGATTGAGCTTGGCCGCAATCTTCTCAGGCCAAGTCTGAACTTTCCAGAAGTTGCTGGCACTCAGGAAGTTGACAAAGTATGGACAGTGGTCACCATCCGGCTTGTGGGTGCCCAGGGGATAGCAGCACTCAGAGGATCGACCGAGCTGGGCGTGAACAAACCCAATCTTCTTTTCAATGTTTTCTGTCTCGAGGACCTCGTAAAAATCCTGGATACATAGTGTCCCGCTGGAACAGACGGCGTGATCCGTATTATCAGCCCAGTCTGTGGCATCAATACCCCAGCCACGGCCATCATGTTCCTTCTTGAGATGGTCCGGGATATCAAAGCGACGGACAAGCACTATTTTACCTCTCACCTGGCCCAGGGTGGGGACTTTGGTGTCAGTGTACCAACGTGATGGGTTTGCGTTGGTATAATGCGTTTTGAGGATATTGGCCAGCTGGTGGTCGTGATGCTCTCCGGGACCCTCACGCTTGAGGGACATTATCAGAGTTTCGGACGGGTTACGGTCAAGGAATTCCTCGATTTGACCAAGCATATCCCTAAATGTCTTTTGGCCAGTGAGGGAGATGGGAAAGACGCTATGGGCGAGTATGAGCCCGTCCTTGGCTGGATCATTCGGCCACTGAGGGTGAGCACGAATATCGAAGAAACGGACACCGTTATCAAGCTGTTCGCGAGGACTAACAGCCTGACAGCGTACGGATGGAGGAGCAACGTGGCAAGTGGGGGAGTTGTGAGTGCCTGGTATGGAGAGAGCAGAGGTCAAGGTATCATCCTTCAGCTCACGCATCCAGCAGTTGAGATTGGCGGAAGAAAATAAGGCAAGATGGGCGTGCTCCGGGTTGAAGATACCCGTGAATTGGAAGCGTGGATTCGGAGAGAGGCACTTCATGACAATGGTCTCCTTGGTAGGCACTGGGACCTGTATCTGGTATCGGTCCCCTTCAACCTCGAAGGTGAGACGTGTGCGTTCCTTGTCCGATTTATCGAAGGACCTGACATCACTGCTTGCTTCCGTGAAAGGTTCTACTCGAATATCAACATCTTGATGAGCAAAGGGCTGGGCCCCTTCCTGGATGGCAGCGATCTCAGCTGGGGTGCCTGTGATGTTGTTTACCATGGTGGTGAAGGTGCTGGCAAGCGTCTTAGGCCCATCGGGGGGGTTGAAACGCTCCACCAGCTTGAGGACGACCGGCGTCCGGGTCAGGTTGCGTACGGTGAGGTGTTCGGCGACCATGGCTCTATGTCTATCTCTGCCGTCTCAATTAGTGTTCTTGCGAGAAGATGACGATGACGATGACTGAGGTTGGAGGTCTGTATGAAGTCAGAGCCGCGAGACGCAGCCAGGACGAGGGGCTGGAGAGTCAGCTAAGAGGAGTTGCATCATCATTGCCATATCAGGCTAGCCTCACCGCCGCTACACGAGGATCTGATAAACCGATGAGATTAACAGCGTTTCATCTCGTTGATCGGTCCCAGCCGTCACTCGCCATACTTTAAGCACTACTCTCATGCTCCATACTCTGTCGTACCAGTAGCGAATATGTAGATATCAGCCACCCTCCGCCTGTCCGCGAGGCGTCAAGCGGGCCCTGGGCCTACTTAAAATAAGGCTAAACCTGAGCCGCGGAATCGGCATGCAGGAACAAAAAATGACCGGGGGAGGGTTGTGATGACGTAAGCAATTGAGCCCTAAGCCCTAAGTCTTCTGCTTTCGGCGGTCGGCCGTCGCTGCCGTCGCCCGATCGGGACAGACGTGGGGCTTAGGGCTTTCCCACGCCCGTGACTTGGCGGCTATCTTCGGCTTTACCTGCCCTCTTCCCGCCGCGTCGCTTTCTTCCTCCTTGCTTTCTGTCTTTCGCTCGCTCTGCCCGACCAGACCAAACATCTCGATATCCAGACAAAGACATCTGGCCACTTATATAGAGTGAGATACATCTGCAATTGAGATGTCTGCCGTGAGATCGCTGGTTCACAGGGCGTCCCTGTCGCGAGGACTGCTCTCCTCGACCCCCGTTTGCTTGCCTGCCACATACACCTCCCGCTTCCGACGGCGGTTCCATAGCTCCCCCGTCCCCTGGGGCATCAGGTCGCAGATTCTCAAGGATGTCGGCGAGGGTACTTTGGCCTGCTACCCCTTGTTGTGCACGGCAATGGCGAAGCTAACGGCTCTCTAGGAATCACCGAAGTCCAGGTCATACAGTGGTACGTCGAGGAGGGTGCCCGGATCGAGGAATGGAAGCCTTTATGCCAGTACCAGTCAGACAAGGCTATTGACGATGTACGTATAAGAAGAATAGGATGGAGGCGTATGGAAAGGTGGAGTGCTGACGGTTGCAGATAACGTCGCGCTACGAGGGTGTCATCAAGAAACTGCACTTCCAGCCAGACGATACAATCCCTACCGGTGCTGCGCTTTGTGATATTGAGGTCGATGACGCCAAGTACCCTGATTCCACCCCAGCTCCGGCTCCAGCTCCAGAAGCAGCAGCTCCGGCAGAGACCACCGCTGCAGACGTGGCCGCAGAGTCCTCCGCAGCAGATGTTACACAGGTAGCAGAGACGGTTGAAGCTCCACCAAAGGGTAAATACGCTACCTTCGCAACTCCCGCGGTCCGAGGAATGCTCAAGCAACACAACATTGATATCTCACTCATCAATGGCACCGGTGCCCATGGCCGAGTCCTCAAGGAAGATGTGCAGAGGTACCTCGAGGGAGGCCAGACCCCCACCCCTGCCGCAGCTCCTTCAGCCACGGCTACAGCTCCAGCTCCGGGCCTTGACACCCCACAGGTTGAGACCGCTCAGGCCCTAACCCCCATCCAGTCCCAGATGTTCAAGACCATGACCAAGTCCCTCACGATCCCCCACTTCCTCTACTCAGACGAGCTCAATATTGCTGCTCTATCCCGTGTCCGCTCCCATCTCAATTCCACCGCCCCCAAGGACGGCTCCCAGCCTAAACTCTCTTACCTCCCCTTCATCATCAAGGCGGTCTCTCTCGCCCTGAACCAGTTCCCCATCCTCAACGCGCGGGTAGACACCACCTCAAACCCTGCCAAGCCATCCCTCGTCATGCGCGCAAGCCATAACATTGGCGTTGCAATGGATACCCCCACGGGCCTACTAGTTCCCAACATCAAGAATGTCCAGGCTCGCTCTATCATTGATATCGCAACTGAGCTTAACCGGCTTAGCGAAGTTGCCAGAGCAGGCAAACTTACACCCGCGGATCTCTCTGGAGGCACTATCACAGTCTCCAACATCGGCACTATTGGCGGAACCGTTGTTGCCCCTGTCCTTGTACCCACCGAGGTCGCGATTCTCGGCATTGGCAAGATCAGAAAGGTGCCAGTCTTCGACGCCGAAGGAAAAGTTGCTGCCGGCCAAATGATGAACTTCAGCTGGAGTGCAGACCACCGCGTCATCGATGGCGCTACCATGGCTAGAATGGCGGCGCTTGTTAGTCGTATGGTCGAGAACCCAGATGCAATGATGCTTAACATGCGATAAATCATCCTCTGTCCTGACTGTACGAGAAGATTTTTTTTTTTTCCTTGGTTGTTCCCTATTGTTTGGCGAAAGAAATTGTACATAGACTTATATTATACCGATCTACAGATACAGGTCGGGCAGCGCAAGAGATAAAGAATAAGAATAGCAATAAACAATATAGCCGAACCAGTTCAGTCTGCAAATATATATATTATAGGGAGAAATAGAAAGGAAAAGAGCAAGAAAGAAGCAACAGCAACCTCGACGCAACGTAATTAAAAACTCCCAGCTAACTATTTCATATCGAGTCGTAAACACCATAATATCCCATATCGTCATCACAGACGGCCCGTGCATTCATCGGATCTTATCTTATCATTTTATCCCGCGTGACATTATTACATCACGAAAAGTAAGTTTGTATCTGTGGACCATGTCAGCACACACTTATCTCAACCAGGGTTCAAACGAAAGCTGGACAGTAACTTACCCAGCGGATGGCTGCAGCTCAACTGCGGTTTCTGCGAATACTTCCCACTCAGCTCAGCGCGTATGCTGTTTAGAAGCTGGATATAGCTTTGCTTCGGGTTCTTCCTCAACGCCTCTTGGAATGCCCAGCTCATTGCGCCCTGCGCAGAGCCGCCTTCAACCGTGTCCGCACTAATAAATTATGTCAGACGGGATGTGTTTCAAGCAGGAGGAATGTACAAATATACGTACGATGTCTGCGTATCCTTTGAGCCGGAAAGCATGACCACGTCTGCAGGTGAGGTCTTGGTTCTAAGTGTTTTCTGCCGAGCTGAGTCGCCAATGGTAAGTTTCTTGAATAAGCCGATGGTGGTGTTGGCGACCCCACGGATGTCGCCGCTCTCGTAGCTTTTGAAGGCACTCAGGAGATCCAAGGCTGTTTCTTTAGCGAGATTCGGCTCTTTCAGGACACCCTGTGTGAAAGTTAGTAAATTGATTTTGAGTTAAAGCTTAATAATACATACCTGTGTAGAGTATACGAAAGGGAGATCCAAGGCAGTGCCCGAGTGGCAAGAGTCGAAGATGGCAGTAAGTCGGACTCCAGGTTGTAGGGGACGGACCCTAGGAAAAGAGATGTCAGTTGGCCTTACGGTCTAGACTCGAGGAGTACTAACATGATAGCGTGCATATCATCGTCAACTATATGGCCAGCAGTTTGGAAGTCGACGGGGTAAATCACTTCATCAAAACCTAGAACAAACACTTGTTAAACCCTGACCTTCTCAAACTCCGGGATAACGTAGCGCCAAACTCACCATCGTCTTCATCACCGTCTAGATCGCGGGTACGGCCGCCGTGACCTAAAGTTCACCAATCAGCATGGATACATCCAACCAAGGATCACAGCCGGATACAGCCGGGACAGGAACTGGGCAATGATTGATGGGTACCTGAAAAGTGGAAAAACAGCGAATCATTTGGTTGTGCGCCCGAAACCAACCACTGCATGGCACGGATCATATTTGCCTTTGTTGGATAGCTCATTGGATTCGCTTGGTCATCTGTAAGAATCACCATGTCCTCGCGCCGGTAGCCATAGCGCTGGTTCAAAAATGTAGACATGCGTGCGACATCATTAATACACCCTTTTAACGGCCTGCCTTGGCCAAAGTAGTTAATGCCGACGAGAAGAGCTCTCCGTCGGCCAGAGCAGTTCGAGTATTTAAAGCGGTAGGAGGATGGTGCACCATGACCGAAGCTCTGACTGCTCTGTGGTGGTGGTGGAGGGGTGGGACGGTTGTTCCCACTGGTTCCGTTGTTCGCGGGGTAAGGTGACGGCGGTGCCCGCGGCGGCTCTTGGGGATAGTAGGGTGGTTGCTGGGACGGAGGACGTGGAGATAGAGGTGGTGGTTGGTTGTAGCTCTGTCTCTTATACACATCTCCGAGCCCACGAGACCAGAGAGGATCTCGT
>OJKM01000022.1_pt1 | contig 18262 bp, 19 predicted proteins | sample 1596631 | NCBI WGS metagenome assembly OJKM01 (sample SAMEA3904683, study PRJEB24821) | metagenome | biome: Builtin; feature: hospital; material: surface | place: USA | collected 2013-06-06 | reverse complement strand
CTCTCGCCCGTCCCTGGAGGCCTGGCTAGCCAGGCCTCCAGGGACGGGCGAGAGGAAACAAAGGACACAGAATACGATCCTGTGGTAACACTGAAATCTGGTGGCTCAAAGGCGCCACTTTGGCTTTTCCACCCCGGTGTGGGCGAAGTCCTTGTCTTCATCGGTTTAGCACAGCACCTTGCTGATGAGGACAGGCCCATCTACGCCTTGCGTGCAAGGGGCTTCGAACGAGGACAGACACACTTTGCATCCATTACTGAGACAGTTGACACCTACATCCATGCCATCCAGAAGCACCAGAAAAGGGGCCCGTACGCATTGGCAGGTTATAGCTACGGCGCGATGCTTGCCTTTGAAACGGCCAAAAAGCTAAGCTCCATGGAAATAGGTACCACGGGCAATTCAGTACGTTTCCTTGGCAGCTTCAATCTACCACCACACATCAAATGGCGCATGCGTCAACTTTGCTGGAACATGTGCCTGCTGCATCTGACACAATTCCTCGGAATCACGACGGACGAATATGTGGAGGAAATGGAGCAAAACCCACAATTTTCTCACAAATCCAGGCATGATGCAGTAGAACAAATACTTCTTGCTGCGGACCGGGAGCGGATGGAAGAGCTGGGACTGGAAGACGCAGCACTTGCCAGATGGGCTGACGTCGCTTTCAGCCTGCAGAGCATGGCAGTGGATTACGAACCCAGCGGACAGGCAGACAGCATTGATGTATTCCATGCTATTCCCCTCAAACTTGCCGCTCCATCGCGAGAAGTATGGATAAAGGAACATTTGAGCAAATGGAGAGACTTTTCTCGGACTGAACCTAGATTCCATGCAGTTGGAGGTGCACACTACACCATGATTGGACCAGATAACGTGGTTGGATTTGCTTCAAAGCTCCAAAAGGCCCTGGCTGCACGCGGGGTCTAACCCCGGTATCAGTTAGATGACCGACTTTGTTGGTTGGTTATAGGAAGTCATTTGGGAGAATGCCTAGTCAATTTAGTTGCATAATAGTTACAAGTTTCTAGCCTTGTTTTCCTGCTTGCACTCCGTGCTCCAGACTGCAATATACTCCCTACTTGTTTACTCCACACTGAGACACTGAGATGCAGCTACTTACATAGCCTTACAAGTTACCTTGGAACGGGTAAAAACATTCGCTTTATATTTTTTGCAGGGGGCGGCTTATCTCGAGCAACCCAACATGGCTGAACCATTATCCCGGGTGCATATGCACAAAGCATGCACCCAGTTATGTTTAATCATTATATTTATGGCAGTATTGACAGGCATGTCTGTGTCACATCTACGGAGTTGCTGACGTTTAAGGTTAATTCGCCGGTAGCCAACACACAGACGTCCGCAACCACCCCAGTAGCCAAGACAATTATACCGATGTACTTCACACTGCTTTGCATATTTTCTTGTGCTTTTCACGTACAATAACACGGGAGGCAGCGACATCCCAAAATATGATGCCTGTATACTCTGGCTTCTCCGCTTTCTAACCCCCTAACAACTTCCCGCCTGGGCGACTGCTGGATGACTCCGGGCCCGGCCAGGCATTCGCTAGTAGCTGTCGCTTGGAATACTACTGTTTCACATACAGGTAAGATGAAAACGGTCTTGCAATGTGAGCGCATAACCTGCTCCAGCCTGCTGGACATGATTTGAGGTTACCAATCTACATATAACTATATAGCCGTCCCTCGGAAGAGCAGTTACTGGCTCCCTTTCTGTTACTCTACAACAAACAGTCTACAGCAATACTACCCATTTGGTCCATTTCTCTCCTAAAGAAGCCACAATGGAGGCAGCTATTGACACTGTCAAACAGTTCGCAACGACTGCCAGCGAAGCAACTCGCCAGGAAGTGATAAAATCATTGACCAAGCTGATTTTTGCTCTAGAAAGCCCCAGTGACACTATTCATAGATATGGACATATGGTGAGCTCCTCTTATTGGCCTTTTAAAGTTTTATTGCAGCTAACATGTACTATAGAATCTACAAACTGCCATAATTAGGATCGGCTTTGATTTAGGCCTTTTCAAATTATTGACTGATGCCAATGGGCCACTGTCGGTGGACGAAATTTCCCAAAAAACCGGCGCTGAGCCCCAGTTGATAAGTATGTTGAAAGATTATATTTGCAACTTTAACACAATTAACTGCTAATTACAATGCAGGCCGCATTTTTAGGTATCTTGCTGCCATTGACTTGGTGGATGAAGTTTCGGCTACTCAGTATGCCGCAAACAATGTAACCCGAAACCTTACTGAGAAGTCTGTTGAGGCTGGTTTGTGCCACTAGTAAGTTATTTATAGCCGTTCACTACTTTAGCTGTTCAAGCAATTGATCACTACCGTAGCTTCTACACTGCTTCACCTCAGTATGAAGCACTCCCTGGCTTCTTGAAAAGCACCAAGTACCAAAACCCAGTTGACGAGCTACATACTGCCTTCCAAGATGCCTGGAAGACCAATCTTCATGCGTTTGCATGGTTCAGTGACCACCCTGCGCAGCTTACCTACTTCAATGACTACATGGCTCTCCGTCGTACGCCTGAAGTTTCGTGGCTTTCAGTGTATCCCGTTGCTCGTGAGGTTGAGAGCTGGGACTCAAAGAACAACACCAGGGCTATCTACGTTAACATTGGGGGCGGTATAGGTCATCAGTGCAAACAATTCAAGGACAAGTATCCTAATTTGTCTGGAAGGGTGATATTACAGGATCTACCACATTCAATCGCAAAAGCACTGCCAACACCTGGTGTAGAGAACATGGAACATGACTTTTTCCAGCCACAACCAGTTAAAGGTAGTGATCGCTTTTCTTTCCCCTTTCCTCTCTATTCTAGCCGGATAAAAGCTAATCAGTTCTCTCTGAGAATTTTAAACCGTAGATGCTAAATTTTACTTCCTCCGCGGAGTCCTCCACGATCATCCGCCACATCAGGTGCGAAAGATCCTCGAGCAGACAAAAGCAGCCATGGGGCCTGAATCTGTTATGCTTATTGATGAAATGATCCTTCCAACGACTGGCGTAAACAACATGGCTGCATCTGTTGACATGACTATGCTCACTGCATTGGCGGGCATGGAGCGAACCGAGGCCCAGTGGCGCAATACTCTTGAAGAGGTAGGGTTGGAGGTTGTGAGCACTTTCCCATACTCTCCAAAAAATTTTGAGGGAGTGATACAGGCAAGGCTGCCAAGATAGATACAGCACTGACAGGGAAGATATCCAATATGACCCAACTCTGGCTGTCAAGGATGCAGCTTCCGGCTATGATCAACCCCATGGTAGTTACTTATCAAACAATCCAGATTAACCTGGACATTGAAAGGATTCATATCTCATACTAATAGTTAGGGTTTAAATTATTAATCAAAGCGCTCATCGGATGCCATTCCTTGAACCCCTGTATTGATCTTTATATATTATATAAGTATATGCTTGGTGGGTACTAAACTTCGGGCGGTGACAACTTGGCCCGTGCAATTAACTTGTGGATTCGGCGAACAAACGTTTCCACTTCCGGCAGAGACGCTAGGCCAAGCTAGGACTAGCGACCTGTCATTGCTTATGCTTAATTTGACTCTCAACATTTATAAATATCTAGATACTTTCTTTGTAATGCTTAAAATCATTCCTTTCATCTACGTAACAATTGTGTTATTCCTGAGTAGCGATATCTCTTCTGCCAATTCAATGAATCTATTAGCTTCATTAAAGACGAACATCGGCTGGCCTGCCGTTATCGGAGCTGTGGTTGCTTATTATGGAACGATAGTCTTCTACCGTCTGTTCCTTCACCCTTTGTCTCGTTTCCCTGGTCCCAAACTAGCGGCTATCTCACGCTGGTATGAAGCATACTACGATGTCGTACTTGGTGGTCAGTATACTGTCAAGATCGCTGAATTACACAAGAAATACGGTAGGTCTGCCCTTCAGTTTCCAATACCCCAAGGAGCTAGTTCCAACACCTAGTCAATAGGTCCCATTATCCGTATTAGTCCCCATGAGATACATGTCATTGATCCATCATTTTTTGAGAAGCTTTATCGCTCAGATGGACGTTGGGATAAGTATTCCTGGACGTACGATGCCTTTGGGGCTAAAACGTCAACCATCTTCGGTTCAGGTATTTTCCTTCTCTCTTGAGGGTCAATAATATAGTTACATATATGTTTTATAGATCATTACGCTCATAAGGCCCGCCGCCGCGCCCTTGCTCCGTTTTTCTCAAAAACGAATATTATTGCGCGACAAGATTTGCTTCAAAAAAATATTAAAAAGCTTTCCCAAAGAATTGCATCACTCGAAGGAACCACTTTCAATCTAGGAGCTGCCATTAGTGCTTTTGCACGAGATAATGCTAATAAACTAATCGTCGGTAAAGATTACAATGAGCTCAGCCTGGAAGATTTTGGACTTGGATTGTCACTTTCATCGCAAGGCGCTGGTGTTTATTGGCGTACGACCAAGCATCTACGCTGGTTCGGACCCTCAATGAGAGCGATACCTATTGAATGGGCTAAAAAGATGGCTGATGAGAGCACACAATCATTTCTTCGTTATCTTCAGGTCAGTCAAGGTGTACGATTATTCAATATAACTGGGACGGCCAATATATGCCATACTGACCTAAAAAGCAATCTGAGCAAGACACTCGAGATACATTGGCTGCTACAATATCTCCCTCCCCTGATGATACGATCAAAAGCACGTTGATATACTCAATTGCCCATTCTGATCTTCCTCCCGCTGAAAAAACGTTCGATCGAATCTTTGAGGAAGTAGCTACTGTTACCGGTGCAGGGTTCGAAACAATATCAAACACTCTGCGACTTATTCTCTACCACGTTTATAGCAGCGATGAAATTCTACAAAGACTCAGAGAAGAAATCAATGCAGCCTCAACTACAATCACCGGGCCTCTTACGTTAAAGGAGTTAGAGCAGCTTCCCTATCTCACTGCCGTCTTAATGGAAGGCTTGCGTTTAAGCCCTGGAGTCGGCTCCAGAGCGGCACGTATCACGGATCAAGACCTTTTCTATAAACACTGGCGTATACCTGCCGGAACCCCTATTGGAATGACCACAATACTAATGCACACTGACAAAAATCTGTACCCTGATCCAATGTGCTTCAATCCCGATAGGTGGATAGATAGTACGGCAAAACGATCTACTACGACATTTGCTCCTTTTTCTCGGGGAACCAGAATATGCCTTGGCATGCAGTAAGTTCAGTCTTCACAGTACATGGTTATGGGTTGACAATGGCTTGCTAATACACTGAATCATCTCAGCCTTGCATGGGCGGAGATGTACTTACTCCTTGCTTCTTTGGTTCAAGGATTTGATTTCAAGATCAAGGATGCCACGGCCGACGATTTCGCATTTGAAAAGGACAATTTTGGCATTGGCACCAAGGCTGCATGTAATCTCATAGCCCATGTTATGATTCATGAAGCCTGAAGCGCGCCATGACCCCTAGTTCAGCTAATTCCTGCAGCATCTATAGCCCATTACTTTGATTTAATTTTGATAAAGAACATATTCGGAGACTTGTTTAAATTATAATATGCAAGGGAAGTCCCGCGAACCTTGTTTGTGCATAACTAGGTGGCTACTCCGATGAAATTTTCATCACCCTCGCAGTTATACACTCGGAGTCTGAATGCGTTGAGTATAATTGCTTGTTATTATACAAGGTTTTCATGGAAGAGCATGGAGATTTCAAGCATTAACTTAAGGAATACGAGGAACCGTGAAAAAAATCCCGACAGCCCGCCATCTACATTAGTTACCGAGACCAGCGTAACCTCCCCACAACGAGGGTCCCATATCCTAGTGTTACTTTTATGACAATATCTGGCTGGCTGTTATAAACCACGGTTAACTAGTTATAATCTTGACTGTTGAGTATTAAGTTCGGGGTCTACAGCTGTCATCAGTAGTTATCCCTCAAATCCCAGGCGAGGCTGTGTTGACTTGCTGCCAAAATGACGATCAATACCCCTCAATCAATATCTGAAACCGAAGATTTGCTACTGTATCTTTCAGATAGTAGTTATATGGGGATATGTTGAGCTAACTCTGTCTACTCCATTAAGCAATTTGAGAGAAAACGAGCAGTTACCTAGTCAAATATAACTACATAGATAGCCAACTACTCACCTACCAGGAGTTGTCTGCTCACTGAGCTGTTTTCTATATCAAAATTTGTCAATACCCAAGCATGCTGAATATGTCTGCTGCTCAAGACAACCCAGGCCGTGGACCTCTAATTATGGGTCTAACTTGGTCATTTGCTGTGTTAGCTACTATAACTGTTGGTCTTCGGTTTTACATTCGTGTCGAACTTAATAACCGTCCTTCGTTGGATGACTGGCTAATTGCCGTTGCCCTTGTGAGTTACAACTAATTATTTTGTGATATTACTTTTATTCTGTCATGCTGAGACTTTATATCTCTAGATCTTCAATTTTGTCTCTCAGTCATTCGTGAGCGTTGGCTTTACATATGGACTTGGAAAGCATGATGCCAACTTACAGCCGAACCAATTAATCAACATCTTGAAATGGATGTGGCTTGCCAACACTCCGGGGCTTCTTGTTGCTATCACTGCACGCCTCTCCATTGCCATGCTTCTCGTTCGTCTTTTTGGAAAAGTCCACAAATGGCTCAAGTGGTTCTTAGTTGTGGTATCGGGACTCTGCACCATCCTGACAGCTATCATAATCCCATGCACATTTCTGCAAACCACTCCTGTTAGCGGAAACTGGAATCCATTCCAGCCAAGTAAACGCTGGAATCCAATGATCTATATTAGTCTTGCATTCCTTACACAATGTGAGTCGCCGCCCATTTCGAATGTATATCTCAATCTTAACCCAGTTAGCTAATAGAAAACAACTAGCCCTGTGGACTTTCACAGATTTAATGTTTGTGTTATTCCCCGTGATCATTATCTGGAGGCTTCAAATGAGCCTAGGGAAACGAATAAGTCTTATACTTCTTATGAGTGCATCCCTCCTTACGATGAGTGTATCGATCCTTAAAACTATAAGTCTCCAACACATCGCCAATCAGCAAGCTGACCCTACTGCCACTGATGTCCAATACGAGTCCTCCATTACCATCTTATGGTCCTGTCTTGAGCAAGCATTCGTCATCATTATGGGCTGCGTTCCAGCTTTGGGATCCTTTACAAAACTAAAGACTGCACAGCCATTACTGACTTCTTTGGATAGTGTCTTACGGTTGATAAATCCATTCAAGAGATCTATAGTAAATAGAGCGGCAAAGGGTAATGGCACGAATTCTCGGGACTACGAGGATTTGGAAATGCCTAAAGCTATATCAGGCTGGAGAGATGGTTTATATGGACCAGCCCTTGACAAGTCACTATCCTCACTGGAAGGAAATCCGCTGGGTGGGTGTTCGACCGCCACGAGAAATGATTATAACTACGTGTGAATAGAGTTAAAACAAAACCTAGGTGTAAGTAATTAATATTGAATCCGAATGGACGAAGCCGGAAAGGTAAATTTATCAGTAAAGTGACAAAGCGACTAGGCCAACGGACCCGACTCCTAGCCTGAATGAAATCGTACATTTGACAGCTTATAGATCCTCAGAGGATAAATTATCCTCCTTTAGTAGGGTATACTTGGCTAGACGAATGCTAAAAAGTGACTACGTTGTTATGATTTTATTATTGTAAAAAATTGATGGTTTTGACCCACGAGGTATATCAAAAGGTGTCAGATATATGCTGTTATTTAGTTAATATATCTTGCTTGGTCTTATGCCTCGCACATGCCATAGCCCGCTCGACATCATCATTCTCCTTTTGACAAAAATTAATCTACGCAAATTGCAATCGCATATTGCGTTCCATGGTAGTGATCAATTCGTATCAATCTATTATTAAAAAGGTAATGGAACCTATCTATCGCCCTTCTCAGCGACATTTTCTTCACTTTTTTGCTTGCTATCTTTTTTTCTCAAGTCATGCCAGCCCATTCCCCATAACACAAGTGCGCAAGCAGCACCCACTGCAGCAACCAAGTAAAAAACCCTATCAATACTGTTGGCGTATGCAATCAGAACCCCGGGTAAATCCTCCAACTGGACAATGGAGCGGAAACCAGTGGCTCCAGCTTTGATAATTGCGGCTGAATTGGCATTTGGTGCATGTTCATACAGTTGTGAGCCAAGGCTAGAGAGAAATATCACATTGCACAAGACAAGCATGATAGCCGGTCCAAGGGACTGAGCAAAGATGACTAAAGCCATGCCTGTAGCAAGTTTCTCTCCACTTATTGCAGCTTGAATTGTAATTATAGCCTTATATTGTTAATAACTTATGTCCCGCCAATGCTGTGTTCAGATACATGGAAAACCAAATACTAACCAGTTGCATGCTTAATCCTGATCCAATCCCGGCTAGTAATTGAAATCCAACCCAGTATTCTGTTGGACTACCTGGCCGTAAAATCGAATAGAGTCCGCTCCCGAGAGACAAGAGAATGGTTCCAGTAACTGCTAGAGGTATCACAAAACCCATTTTTTGTACTAAGGTAAATTAGCAGCCTCACTTTCTGCAATCAGCGGTAAGGAAAAGTGTAATGGTTTTAGACTTACACAATACTCCAGAGAGTCCAGCCGCAACAAGCTGCGGAAGAATGGTAGGTAGCAAATATACTCCACTGAGCACAGGAGTTGCATTATTGATGGCTTGAAAATATATTGGGAGAAAGAATGAGGCACCATACACTGCTGATATCATGAATGCCTGGTATAATGCAGATGTCCAGACAGGTCTCAGTTTCAGCATAGAATGTGGTAGTAATGCATCATTCCCCTTATATCTATTCCAAAAGATCCAAATGGCAAAATTTGCGGCAAAGCCACAAAAGAGCCCAATGACGCGGGGGGAATTCCATGGGTATTGATTGACTCCATACTGGAGCGCAAGTAGAAGCTGTAGTATAGCTGGGGCAAATAGGAGAAAGCCGACAAGGTCTAAGTGGTGGTGTAGTTTCGAAAGTACTACAGATACGTTGGGCTTTCGTGTTTGTTCTGGAATGCTCAAAAAGAGAAGAAAAAATGCTGTAAATGCACCTAGGGGTAAATTTATGTAGAAGCCTAATTGTGAACTGTGTGAGTCTCTTTTATGGACGAGGAAACAAAAAATGCTTGTTAGGTAATACTCACACCACCTCCACGTCGTGTAGGAAGTGAAAGCCCCTCCAACAAGAGGTCCAGCAACAAGTCCAAGCTGGTTTACTATCAATAAGAGTCACCTTAGTAACACTACAATATTTGATATCGAGTCAAGGACGGCTTACATCCCATTGTTAGACCAATCAAGGCTATACCAAAACGAGTCAGTAATTGTACGTCTTAAAAATTCGAAATGTTACTAGAATTTACTTACTAGGACGCCTTTCCAATGGAACACAACTTGAGATTATGGTGATTGCACCATTAATGATACCAGAAGCGCCGAACCCAGCAATAGCACGGCCAACAATGAGCATGTTGGATGAGATGGCAGCACCACAGAGAACGGAACCTATCTCAAAGATAGCAAAAAAGGTCAAAAAGGTCCACTAAAATTTTGCATTAATATTGACATATATAAAGCAGCTGGTATATACAAACCTTTGAGTTGAAATTTGTATATATTTTTCCAGTAAGGGGCTGTGGAGCAGCGCTGTAACTTGTCAGCTGAATCTTCATATCTTGGAGCGCAAATGACCAGACCTTCCGAATTGATATGCACTAGCATACCATCCTACATCGGGGAGGGAGTTGAAGGTATTGGTAATATGAGGAATTGCCTTATAGCGGATGCAGAGGGTTAGTGTCCTCGCTGAAGATATAGGTAATCTATATGACATGGCGAACTTACCGTTCCAATGACCATTGTGTCCAAGAGCATAAGAAAACAGGCAAGGGCTACGCTACTGACAATCAAAAAAAGTTTGAAGCCTGTAACACACTCGACAGAAGATACTGGGCTTGTATCAATCTTCCCTGGTTTTTGAGCATCCAGGTCTGATGACAATATCTCCTTATCTGGCGACATTTTTTTGGTGGTTTTTATTTCCAGATAATTAGTTAGTCACTGTCGAAGGAACGCAGAGGACGGGAAATGGGGTTGAGTGACCAGCTATCAATAATTTATTTCTCGCTATCCATGCTGGGGAACTGTCACCTTTTAGTTGAAGAGACGGGTGCTCAACTAGAGATAAACAAGTGCCTTCGAACGCGGAACAAAAGTCAAGAACCCACAATTGGCTTCGGGATGGGCATAACCTTAATTTAGTGCAAACCTTGCTACCAATTTAACTTTGCTAAGTACATGGGAGGGGCCTTGGCAGAGCCTTTTGACTTTCATGCATAGGCACGACGTACACGGAGTATAAATGCATGCATATCACAGCCAATCCCTGCCAGCCTTACATATCCAACAGATAATTCCTTGTTTACAACATCACGCCATTAATCTGCATGTCACTTCAGCTGATCAAATAATCCAGGTTGAAAGTATTTTTTGTCAGGGGTACCTATAAGTATTAAAGACGCACCTGGGCATGTAGGATTCGGATTGACTGGATTTCAAACCAACCTGATCAACGGCAACTAAAGAAATATGTCTACATCCAACAATGCCGTTTTTGTCTGTGGTGCCACCGGTAGCCAAGGAGGTGCCCTAGCGTTAAAACTTCGAAAGGACCTAAATTGGTCCGTTCATTCGACCGTCCGGAATCTTACCTCACCTGCGGCAATATCTCTTCTTGAAGCCGGCGTGAAACTTACCCAAGGTGACTGGGATAATGAAGCAGCATTAACTGCTGCCCTTCAAGGATGCAATAAAATATTTCTCTGCTTGTTACCGGATTTCAAAGACTCGGACAGGGAACGACGTCAGGCAGAAGTCATCGTCAAAGTGGCCAAGGCAGCAGGAGTGAAGCAAGTGATTGTGTCGACTTCTCTAGGCGTCTTCACGCTGGATGACCATCAACTTGAAACTGAGGTCCGAGAACACCTTACGCTGGACTCTTTTATGGCACGACATATCGCTAGCAAAAAAGGGGTTGAGGATGCAGTTCGAAACGGGTGCTTCGATTATTGGACCATCCTTCGGCCTTCCTTCTTTATGGCTAATTTCTTAGAGCCCAAGGTTGCAAGATACCCTGAGCCGAGAGAACATGGTACTTGGACTACAGCAATGACACCAGAGGCTCGATTAGCTTTAATTGACCACGTTGACATTGCAGCGTTTGCGGTTGAAGCCCTCCGTGAACCTCAGAAATTTCATGGACGTGCATTCGGACTAGCGAGCGATATATTGACAGTTCAAAAAACGCTGGATGTACTGGGAAAAGCAGCAGCGAAGCCACTCAAAGCAATCTTCATGACGGATGAAGAGATCCGTGAGAAGCAAAAGACATCAAATGTGTTCACCAATTCTCAGATCTCGATGAGATATATGACTAAATACATTGACATGGATGAAATTACGGCGGTCATTCAACCAACTTCTTTTGAGGAATTTTTAGACAGAGAAGATAAAGCCGTACGCAAAACTTACAGCCCTAGAAATAGTGCATAGAACGAACAAACTTACGAAATATTAATCATGGTTATATGTGTCAACACTATTTTCATCTGAAGCAATATTCAATCCTGAAAATTCTCCTGTTGCCACCTAGTAACGTGTAGTTCCGCTTTCTGTGGAGGGAGCATGAAGTTAAGTAGTGAGGCTCTCTTTCCAGGGCTTTTTATAACTTCCACATCATAGTTAAGGAGTGCATAAGCAGTTGCTTGTTTTACCATGTAGGCCACAAACCACCTCCCTGGGCAAGCATGTCTCCCATATCCAAACGGAAGAAATGACGTACTGACGGTGGTTACAAGCTCCCTTTTTCCTGTGGTTGGCTGTTCGTTGGATGATGTTTCATGCTCTCGCGAAAACCTAAAAGCATCAAAGCGTTCAGGGTTCTGATAGATGTCCCGATCATGGTGAACCATCTGGGCTGGAAAAACGGTTCGAAGCCCGGACTCAGCAGAAATTTGAATTCCCTCCCCGATATTGATTGGTTGACCAGAGATAATATCCAGAGGAAGCAAATGCACCATCACATCATTGAGGCGCATGGACTCACGCACAGCAGAGTCGAGGCAGTATAGTTTGTCAATTGCTTCCTTGCTTGACAGTCCTTGGTATTGGGCAGAGACTTTTTGACATTCGGCAATTAAAGTGCTGACAATCTCATTGCTAGAAGGACTGCAGTGGATATCAAGTACAACATGTACAAAAACCCAACCAATAGCGAAGACGAACATGGAAGTGAGGGCGAGGATGCGACCAGCTATTTTTTTCGCGGTAAGCTGCTCCGGTCCATGATTCTCAGATACTTCAATGAGCCACTTAATTACGTCGCCCTACAAGCAATAGCTATCGTTAGAATTAGATCTAAGTCAAATTATTGGGGGAATACTGCTTGAACATTCAAACATACCTGGCTGTCTCTCTGATTTCCTTTCTCATGACGATACTGAAAAAGTCGCTCTTCCACAAGCGGGATCAAAATAGTTAATAGCTTTCGTTCATAATACTTGGCACGCAACGCGATTAATGGGCCTACCACTAACCGCATCCCAGGAGGTAGACAATTGATAAGACAAGCGTCCACCAAGACGGCATTGGCATACAATCTTGACTGCTCCAAGTAGTCTTCATCTCTACATCCAGGTAGCCCAACCATGATGCGGAGTGATGCCCGGGCAATGATTCGTACCATGGAATCCCACGCCTTGATAACCCTACCATCCCTTGAGTCTCCCCAGTATGTTTGAAATGCCCCTTGCCATTCTTCAAACATTATCTTCGTAAGGGAACTCATATCCTTCTCTCTTAGGTGGTGACGAACAATATCGAAGTGAATGGTGTTTCCCCAGACATCCTTGTCAGACATTAGATATTGAAATTGGGCATTCTCGAGCAATGCATTGAAACTGGATAACTCGTTTCTAGGTTTGTTGAGAAGCCCCAGCTTAGAGGGGGGAAGTACTAAGACGGCTCCCCCGATCCACATGGTAGGAAGGGCAAATGGTTTGTTAGCCTTTGAAAACTTTTCGTACCCCTCGCGCATCGTCTCTTGCATCGATATCACTGATTTTGCGATTGCAAAGGACCAAGAAAGAGCCCCATCTCCAGGAGAAATACCAACAACATCAAGCTGAGCCCATACTTTGTTCGATTTTTTGGATCTCCCAACCATAAACAAGAGCCAAGGGATCAGTATGCTTGCTATTGCAACTGCACCAGCCAAGAATTGATTTACTGAGGCCATAGTGGATTTTCAAGGGAAAGAAAAATGTGTAAGACTTAGATTGGAATAAGAGGTAATGTCAGGAACAGGACGCGTAGGCTGATTATATAGCGCAAACTGCCTGTTAGAATGGGGTACAACATGGCATATGTCGGAGAGGAATTTAGTCACCTTAATCACCTAGTTGACTAACCAATTGGCTAGTTAGATGAAGGGAAAAAAAGGGCTCCCAGCGAGCGGCAGTGTACGCGGAAAACGACCCCAGTCATGCTCATTAGGATTTCCCTAAGATTTCTTTTCAGGACTTTTTATAAGTTGGAAGCACGCTCACTAGATTGTGGTGTTATCAATTTGTAATTGCCTTGACGAGTTAACCAGGTATGCATAACCAGCCAGTGACGAGATAGTCAGGCTGTATGTGCTGGGGTTTGCATCCATCACAATATGCATGCCGTGTATTTCTGCATCTGTAGGATTATTATGATCTAAAAAATGGAAAAGTATTCCATCGGTTGTTTTCACCCGGTATAGGCCGAATGCGAGGTAGTATGTATAACTGCAGGAAAGCAGGCTGATTATTATTTACTTTTAGCCGTTGACCAACTTGAAAGTCTAAAAAGTGGACCCGTCATCAAATTGACGGAAAAAGTGCTTGGATTACATAACAAGGTTTAATCACGTGACTAATATGAAGGCAGTGACCTTGTCTTACCTAAGGCCCTCGAGCTGTCCGACTTTCTCCATAATGTGCGGCTTCGAAAAGGCCCAGGCAAATAACAGTCGCGAAGTGTCCCATCCTCCATATCACCTTAGTCAATAACGGGGGGGGGTTGGATGGGCTCAAAACCATCATGGCATTCTATGATTTGAATATTCCGTATAATGAACCCAACGCACCGGGAATCGCTAATACATTGCGATTCTTATCTGAATGTGAGTTCCCCAATTGATCAGATACACAACTGCAGGAGAATATCAAGTTCATGTGTTTGTTTGTTTAGTGGGATACTCTACCGTGGCCCTTTCGCAATCGATAGCAGGAAAACTGCCTGCGACCGTGTCCCCGTTACCTCTACCAAGCAATGTTCCCCCGTCTCTCACCATCCTGACTCGATTAAATATCACACTCTCGGATGCCACACAAAACCAGCGCCTAGCAACGTTAGCACAATCGTACTCACTGGTTGCTATACGCCCTGTGAATGAGAAGGCGCTGTCTCAGGCTTGTAATAGCCTTGACTGTGATATCATATCTCTCGACCTATCTACACGGCTACCGTACCATTTTAAATTCAAAACCCTCTCCGCAGCAGTATCACGAGGCGTACGACTTGAAATATGTTATGGACCTGGAGTAACGGGTAGCGGGATGGAGGCGAGACGAAACCTAATATCAAATGCAGCATCGTTGATCCGTGCCGCGCGGGGCAGAGGGATCATTATCTCTAGCGAAGCAAAGCAAGCTCTTGGTGTCCGGGCGCCATGGGACATTGTGAATCTTGCGTGTGTCTGGGGGATGAAATCTGAGAGGGCGAAGGAGGCGGTAAGTGAGGAGGCAAGGAAGGTGGTGGATATGGCTCGGGTAAAGAGGACGAGCTTCCGCGGAACGGTGGATGTGATGTACGGAGGAGAGGGGGATGACGCTGGCGCAAAGAAGGCTGATCTGGTCAATAAACCAGGAAAACAGCCAGCCACTGTCTCTCTCGGCGCGTCTGATCGGGGCGGCGTGAAACGGAAAGCGTCCTTAAGTGGCCCTGAAGGTCCGAGTAAGCCTTCTGACGAGCCGCAACTATCCAAACGAGAGATGAAGAGACGGGCGAAAAAGGCCAGGTTAGCGAGCGCCAACTCTTCAGGCGCGTCTCTGGCAGCTTCATGACAGACTTACATCGATTCGATTCAGCCGTCCTCCGTATCTTACGATGGGACTAGGCTACCCATCCCATATCTAGCGTAGAATAGCCAGCCTGTGAAAGTCCATCTCCCTCTTCTCTCAGCCAATAACAAGCTCTTTCATGCATGTGGCCTGTATGATTCGCCATCACTGTAGCACAGTCACAGTATCAGCTCCCCTCCATGGCTACTCTAGGCGACATATATCATCTCGCCAGCCTCCCCCCTTCTCTCCAACGCAACCCTCTCTTCGCTTTCATCCCATCTTCTCTCAATATAACATATGCACGTGACAATCTCATGTGACTTGCTGATATTCTATGCTGATTGGTTGCATTATGAGAAGCTCTGACCCACTCACCTGACCAAAAGGAGGAAAAGAGGTCCGTGCGCTGCCTTGCAAAAACTTCGCCTTTTCCTCCTTTTCTCGCTTTCGCACCTCAATCTCAACATCAACTTCACGACGTCGCGTCTTCACCTCTTCAACCCCCAGCTTCTCTCCATCCGCCCTTCTTTCAACCCCTACTTATACTTGTTGTTTCGCGCCTCCAGTGACAGGTGGTGGCGTCACCTTGCGATCTATCTCGGACTTCTTCTCATCTTCCATCTCGACAAGTCACGCTTTCACTGTTCTGTTTCCAGGGTATCTTGGAATGCGTGTGAACAAGCCAGCAGAAAACATAACTTCCCCCCAGTTAAGGACCATTTTATAATTGTCCACCTGTCTTATTTCATCTTCTCTACGTGTTTTTCTTTTCTTTTCTTTTCTTTTTTCTTCAGCCCTGTTTGAATGTGTCGATTCGTCGTCACGGACTCGCTGCCCTGAGGAAAACGTACTGGAATTGCCCAGTTGAAAACAAGACCCTTGAGAGGACAAGAGAAAACATAATATATCTTGCTGCCTAAGCTAGCTCTTTGCCCTGCGGCTACATAGTTAGCCATGGCAGTGTCTTTGAGCTCGCCTGGGAGCTCAAGTTCTTCCTCTTTCGACCCATATTCTGAAAATGTCACAGATTCAAATTCACAGAACAAATCCCAAGCCGGAACACCCGGACAAGATGACAGCGATGTTGCTGCTTCCAGTTCCACTGTCGTTGCTTCAAGTGCTCATTCCAGCCAGCTTGTTTCACGCGGCCACCGTCTGGAAACCCCCAAGAATGTATCCACTGCTACTGAGATAACTACCTCTGCCACCAACAGTACCCAGTCTCGCCGGAAACGCAAACGCGGTGCAGCTGGTGACCATCCAGCAGGGACCCAGGTTTCAGATGCTCAATACTCATCAGAGTATGATAGCCGTCATTTTGGTGTTAAATCCCAATCAGACTCGCCATCGAGTTTCGTGGATGGCACAAAGCGTGTCAAGTTCAGAGATGATGTGAAGCCGGACTTTTCCGTCGATCCATCTATGGATACCATACCCGAGGATAAGTCCAAGTTACCAAGAGAAATATGGCAACACATTTTTACTTTTCTTCCGCCTGTTTCACTTGGACGTGTCTTGCAAGTTAACCGCACTTTTAAAGCTTTGCTTACCACTGGTCAGCCCGAGTTGCCCTCTGGTCGTGCAACTCCAGGCTCACTGAAATATGTTAATCCGGTTCATATTTGGTCCATCTCACGAAAGTCTTTCCATTCAAGCATGCCACGTCCATTAAGTCCTTTGTCAGAAATGGATATGTGGAAACTTATCCGCGGAACCTCTTGTCAATTTTGCAACAGAGCCGGGTCTGTTCAATCACCAGAAACTTCGCCCTTTGAAAGTGGACCGGGGGAGAACGGCGTCAGAATCATCTGGCCTTTAGCCGTTCGTTCATGTGGAGACTGCTTAAAGGCAAATTGTGACACTGTAAGTCATACTCGATTATTATTTTCCCTTATTTACCGTGTGTCGTCTCTTATGCGAATTGAAAAACTAATTGCCTTTATTAGGAAATGGACCTTCTCTTCTCCTCTACTCTGCCTTCAGTCTTGGTTCCTGCTCTTCCCTTTGCATTCTTAACAGCATCGCTGAATTATGTTTCATCTGTCTCTCTTCGTGGAAGTCAACCTCCAGTCGGCATGGTCCTGACCAAGCATTTTCTTAAATCCCAGGTTGAGGCATTAAAATCCAGATTTGGGGAAGTCAAAGCCCTAGGGCCTGCAGCCGCAGAGGAATGGATGAAAGGCCTTGATGGAAATGGCAAAGAAAAGATCGCTGACGCAGCGCGGTGGGAGCAGTGGGAATTAGCGGGCGGCCTTCGCAGTCTCAAGTCACCTCTACAAGCCCCATCTAATGGTACTAAGACACACTCTGCAAAACCTGAATCAGCTGATGCAGGCTCCGCACGTCTCCCTATCGCGAACCATCGTCCAAGTAATAGCCTCGGCGGCAATGCACCACCCACCAATTTAGGTATGTTATACCCTCCATACATTATTTCATCCCCTTGTTCCGGCTCTCGAGTTTTGGCTCTCGAGTTTTGGTCTTTTAATGGCTTCCTTTGATGTTATCAACCCGTGCTGTCTTCTTTTTACCCAGCTATGCTAGGGTAGTATAGCTATATTTACATCCTTTTTTACTGATAGCATGTCCTTTAGATACTGTTATTACCTCACGGCCTCGCAGCACTGGTGCGCAGCCCGGCTTCCCACTTCCACCAAACTCCCAACTTTCTCGAGAACGCAACCTGCGTCAGATCAACGAGGCAAAAGCCAGTCGTCGAAGTGAAATTGAAAGGCGATGCGCAGAACTTGATCCACCACTTGCTCCCGAGGTTATTAATCATATGGAATCGTTCACAGCTGCGATCCAGATCACACATCCATTTACTGATAGAGATTGGGAAATCTTGAAGCCTCGGCTTTTAGCCCAGCGCGAAGTTGCTGAACGTCGTGAAAATGAGCGCAAGCTTCATGACGCACTTCTGCAAGCAAAATCTGATGAGCGGCGTCACCAAGAGGCCCAACTTCTGTCTCTTATACACATCTGACGCTGCCGACGACTCCTTACGTGTAGATCTC
>OJKM01000021.1_pt1 | contig 18699 bp, 22 predicted proteins | sample 1596631 | NCBI WGS metagenome assembly OJKM01 (sample SAMEA3904683, study PRJEB24821) | metagenome | biome: Builtin; feature: hospital; material: surface | place: USA | collected 2013-06-06 | reverse complement strand
GACTTTGCCCGAGACAGAACAATCATAATATCATCCTCAGCGCGCATCATTGGTGAATTGCTGTCCTTTCTCCTCTCTTGCCGTGATGTGATGCTTTACCGAGAAACAAGCCAATAAGAGTACACGAAAGCAGCCTTCGCGCGTGTGGGACAATATGAGCTGCATATCTTAGTGCGAAGCGAAGGCTTTCTAGAAGACGGCCTGAATATTTCTTTCGTTGCTTCAATAAATAAGTAGGTCCAAGCATTGATCGTCTTCGCCTCGACGGAATCGCTAATCACAGCTTCTAATTATAAGCATTTTTGCCTCTGTTGAACAAGAAATGAGGGAAATAGTGCTCTCTCCGTATGCAGACAGGTCAAAGTGCTCGTTATCAGACCAGGGACTGGTCAAGGCTTCGACAGTAAGCCAGGTGGTCAGGACTTCAAACTACATATGGACAACACAACCCAGGAACACCCCATCTCACTGCGTTGACAAGACGTTGATCCTAAGTCCGAGTTACATAACAGCCTTGACTGAATATTAGCATGGGAGACGATGAGGATAATAAATTCCATACGAGTCAATCCAACCCCCAGCGCAAATGCATTCCTCTTTGACTTGGCAGGCCATTATTTCGATATGAGAGGTAGACCTCTTCTCGTACATGCATCCCCAGCATTTCCATCCACAGTTCAACTACAGTATGTAAAAGTACGAGTCCGGGGATCTCTCTATACTTAGCCTAGCTTCGGCGCCAAGCGAGGTAGGGTATCATCGCCTAGCGAGCGACCCTGGCCGAAGCCCTAGACGGATCCTCAGCCGTGGGACACCCCGTCGTACCACCCTCATGATTGTCCAACCTCTATTCATTATTTTGTATTATTGTCGGCTGTTAGATTGAACCAGCAGACACGCGACTTATGGGGTAACACCTTGAGAAGCTATTTACAGTCACCAACGGATTTGTTTATGAAACCATTAGCAAACCGGTTCCTGTCCGCCGGAGGGCGTGTCCGACACATCGGTCGCTCGCCGGAGCGAAGAAACAAAGGCGCAAATCGCTCTAACCCTGTTCTGGACGAGTCAGCAATGCTATGATTAAGCCAAGGGTCTAGGATGGCGCTGGAGACATGAGTTGATGTGTCTCTCTTCCTTCGGGCCACACACGAATAAAGCAACTAATTGAAACCAGCCGGTTGGTCGTATCTCTGAACCCTATCTAGACTCTCTGCCTCGCTGCCGTGTCACGTGGAGCAAATCATATTGAGGTCCATGGGGAATCCACCAACGGTCTCTGGCGGCTGCGTGACCCTCCAGGGTTTGACCCCAGGATGCCCACGCTGGTCCGCGTGAGTGATGGGTTGAACGGCGTCAGCCAATGATGGAGTGGGAAACGGCATCTCTATCTGTTGGAACGATCTCAGTCGACCAGCCCCCTGCTTTCTCGACTCCCTTTCAGTATCCCTCTCTTTCGCCCAAACAACCTAGGGATGATTCCGTTCTTAAATTCCGCCACTCTATATTTTCTTCTCGTTGTGTCCTGTACGCCCAGCTCGCTCGCCCGGGTTCCTCCGTATAACAGCTTGGCCCTTCTTGGGAAGAAACCACTGATGACTTGGCCATGGGCAGATTGTCTACATTAGGATTCGCCCAGCAAACGCCCAGAAAACAGAGCTCAAGACCTTTCACTGGTCAAGGGAATGTACCCCTTATAGGCTTATTGTGGAGAAATCTTTCCGACTCCATTACCGCTCACCTATTATCACGAACATTTTATAATTTGATGTTCAATATTATACTAAGCGAAAAAAAGTCAAGGGTTTTCTTTACACAAGTGAGTTCCCGTTGGAAACTTGTTCAGACAGCCTCTTATCTTAATGGTCTCGGTCAGGGGTTGTCCCCATATCTGTCCAAAACTCTGGCGGTTATCAACTAGCCACTTCGTATCCAATCAAGCAAGGGTCTTGTCTGGGGAAGGAAGAAGACAAGGGATTGCCTCGAGGTCGGGTACGGGGACGCCAAAGAAAGTGACATGGGTGCCCGGTAAGGTGTACGTCGTAATAAAACCTCCGAAAACCAACTGAACTTGCGATGGGCTTTCTGGAGGGCGACGAATACAATGCAGCACCTATTGGTGGGCTATGATTAGTCGGGTATTTACTCCTCGAAGAAATTTTCCCCTAGGACGAAAGCGGGAGGAGGTTTGCTTCCTATAATATCATTACAACATAGAAATGCTGCTGCTGTTTGTGAGTCGAGGAGCCCAAATCTCACCTACGGCACCTGGCAGCCCATGCAAACCCCTACACACTCTCACACTGGACGCCGCCCTTTGGACAGCACCACCACACTTAAACTGATCGTGGACAGATGCGAGGCGAACCTCTCTGTGTCAGCTCTGTCCGCCTCTGAGGGCCAATTTCACGTGCGACCGCACCAAAGGAGCAGACTCGGATATTAAAATAGAATCAAACTTAGCCAAACTAGCAAGCCTCAAACACGGTCCTGCCCAAATGCAATTTCCGAATAAGCATCTGTTGATGTATATCGGATGAGGAGGAGGCTCTAGCAGAATGACTGGCGGTGGCACAGAGTTCAGCTATTTTCAGGCTGTCAAATGAGTGCTCGGATACCAAACAAGCACCTGCACTTTCTACGCTAATGTGCCACTATCTTCGGGATCTATGCATGTTTAATGTGGAAATGACTTCCTGGTCCCCTAGAAGGTTTCCCCCGACACACTCCACACGGGACCCCCGTTGCAACCCCCCAAGCCTGCAGTGGATTGTTCGACAGGGTGCTCAATTGCGAGCTTCCCCAGCTCCGTCGTCGCCAAATCAGTGGACTGGAATCCCCATTTTTAGTGGCGACGTCTGAGATGGCGAATAATCTGGAAGGCCAAGGGGCAGAAGAAGCAAAGAAGGAAAAAACACAGCGAGTAAACTCAAAACTCTCGCGTTGGTTCATCTCGTTCGTTGCTCGTTTGGGGGTAGCGTGCCTCCTCCCTGTCCCTCCAGGCTCAAGCAACTCAACAATCCCACACCACAAGAGGGAATTCTGTTCTCCACGGTTACAAGCGGGTCGTCTGTTGGACCTTGGGTGACTGAAGATCCCTTGGACCATGTGGTGCCTACATATAGAGGGGGCCGTTTCCCCTTTGGACGCTCCGGGGATTTTTCAGCTCTGGTCCTGATTGTGCCACTCGAACCTGTCCGCAGCCAAATCTCAACTGAAGAGTGCCAGTCGACCAAGCGGCCGAATATTTACGACCATGACTGCTTCAGGAGGCTCTGAGGCCGATGGCCGTGACAGCCCCAAATACACTTCAGCCCTTGACGAGAAGGAGTTATCTACTGTCCAGGCCATTGCCGCCAATGGTGCCCACGAGAGTGACGATGAAGCGACCGGCCTCCGCAAGGAACTTCCTACAGATGAGGAGATAGCGACTTTGCGTCGTGTCCCTGATAGGATCCCATGGATTGCTTTCAGCATTGCCTTTGTCGAATTGTGCGAACGATTCTCATATTATGGAACAACCGCAGTTTGTAAGTATCCCATTATTATCTACCCTGCTTTATTAAATTGTAAAATTACACAATTCGACTGACATATATTTATGATAGTCGTCAACTTCATTCAACAGCCACTTCCAAAGGGCTCGACTGCTGGTAACAGCGTTGGGCCTGGTATCATCACCAGCCGTGTCCCCGGTGCCCTCGGTCTAGGTCAACGAGCGTCCACTGCCATCAGTACATGTATGCATTTGTTTTCTTCGGATATCAAACACAACCTGAATCTTGCTGACCTAACTCTAGTTAACTCTTTCTGGGCCTATATCATGCCTTTGGTTGGTGCCTATATCGCGGAGGAGCATCTTGGACGTTTTAGAACAATCATGTACTCCATTGCCTGTGCCCTTGTTGGACACACCATCCTCATCATCTCCGCCATACCTCCAGTTATCAAGAATCCGAATGGTGCACTTCCATGCTTCGTTATTGGTCTTGTTATCATGGGTGTCGGAACTGGCGGATTCAAGTATGTTTATAACCCTTATTTCAGCCGAGTGTTGAGAGGCACACGTCACGCTAACTGTATTCGTAGGTCCAACATTTCCCCCCTGATTGCTGAGCAATACACAGAAACCCAGATGTATATCCGAACGGAAAAGTCAGGAGAACGAGTTATTGTCGACCCTGCTGCAACAGTGTCTCGTATCTTCATTTTGTTCTACCTCATGATCAATATCGGCTCGCTCTGTGGTCAAATCGGCATGGTTTTCGCTGAAAAATATGTTGGATTCTATCTCTCCTTCCTCCTTCCAACACTTATGTTCTGCCTATGCCCGTTGGTGCTGTTTGTTTGCCGCAAGAGATACGTCCGTACCAAACCAGGTGGCTCAATTTACTACAAGGCCATGAAACTAATCGGACTCGTCGCCAAGGGCAAGGGCTCTTGGAACATCGCCAAGATGTAAGTGGTCTGTTCATTCGCATTTTTCCTCTGTTTCACATACTAATAATCCTATTTATGGAATAGGGGCCGTAACTTCAAGCACCCAGACAGCTGGAATGCTTGTAAGCCCAGTCGCCTTGCCAACAAGCCAGCCTGGATGACATTTGATGACGCTTGGGTTGACGAAGTTCGACGAGGCATCATTGCTTGTTCCGTCTTCCTGTGGTACCCTCTTTTCTGGGTAGCCTACAATCAAGGAACTACCAACCTTACGTCCCAGGCTGCCACTCTGGAGCTCGCTGGAGTACCAAACGATATCATCAACAATCTCAACCCCATTACCCTCATTGTTTTCATTCCAATTATGGACAGAATCGTTTATCCGTCTCTCCGAAAGAGTGGCATCCGGTTCACCCCCATCAAGCGTATTACCACCGGTTTCTTCCTTGCTGGTTGTGGAATGGTCTCTTCAGCAGTCCTGCAGTACTATATTTACAAAACCAACCCATGTGGAAACGAGGCAAGCAAATGCAAGACAGAGTATGGAAAGAACTCTCCCATCAGTGTCTGGGTTCAAGCTGTTGCCTATGTCCTCGGTGGTGTCTCTGAAATTTTTGCATCCGTGACGTCTCTTGAATATGCATTCATGAAGGCTCCGAGAAACATGCGATCTCTAGTTCAAGCGTTCGCACTTTTCATGAACGCCATCTCCTCCGCTCTGCTCCAGGCCCTGGTTGGCTTGTCAGCTGATCCTCTTCTCATTTGGAACTACACTGTTACCGCCTGCTTATCTTTTATTGGATGTGTTGGTTTCTGGATTAGCAACCGGAAGGCTGACCAGGCTGAGGACGAACTGAACCAACTTGCTGTGGCAGACTTCCATGCCGGCGAAAAGGAAGGGGAAAAAGCCGCATAAGAGAAGGATAAACCCTCTCCGGCAAATTTCCTTGTGTTTATATAGTCTTCATGTCCACGCCACTCTATAAGTGGTTCTATAGCCATTAATTTCAAGAGCGATTTATTTGTTCATTACCTAGTCTAAACTCACTACCTTGGCTTCAATCAACTTAGGATAGATGTAAACCTATACTCGGAAACAATTAACTACGTTTGAGGAATATTTACAAAACTTCTGTACAGATACGACAGGATCACGTTCATACCATTAGCTCGGCCCTTTTCCAAGAGCCTTTTACTCTAGACCAGGAGGGAGAGTTTGATTCCAACAGTGCACAGTTCTTTTCCAACTCATATCCCAATACCTCCTGATACATCGTTTGATAAGTTGTTTGATAGTTGCGCCGAGTGAAAAGAGCATTATGTAAGGTACGATGGTTGACATCAGGGGTTCTCAAAATATTTAGCAAAGCTTTCCCGACGTAAACCGCTCTTCACTATGAACCTATCCATTCCCAGCCATCTCGCTGGCCATTTACGATATAGTGGGACAAGCAAGAGTGGACGGAAAATACATATAGCAACGTTTTCAAAGCAATATTTGCCTTTTCTTTATACGCTGCCCGGCCTTCCGGTTGTTCATGGTTCCCTATTCCTATTGTCCCTGTTCACCACACTCGCCTGAGCTCTACCAAGCATCCTCCATACATACCCTGGGAGAGCCTGCTCCCGCCTTCATCCTCCAGGTTTCCGGTCGCATTGTCTACAAGGGTAGACCATAAAACCCGGTAATACGATGGAGAAGGAAGCGGGGAAAGAACTCGAGCAATCTGGAGGATGATGAATATTGTCGACACCAGCCCAATGGCATGCAACCCTACATGGTCTTCGGAGATATACTAACTTGTTGACTCGTGGGTATCATGGGTATAAGTTCCGCTTCTTCCCTACGCGGTATATATCAATCCAGTGATTACCAGTTACTTGCCCATCTTCATGAGCCCTCGAAGCTCTGTTGACTAACTGGTCGATCGGTAATTCGAATTTATAACCAACGCCTATGGAACAACCCTCAGATGCTACTAAAAAACCGAACGAGCAAGAGGAAGCTCAAAGAGAGAATGAAATGAAAGAGCGGCGTCGTCTCCAGAATCGAATAGCTCAAAGGAATCACAGTATGGCAACGATCTTGATTTTTGAATAAGCCTAATCACTCACAGTCATTTGGTATAGGGAGGAGAAAGCACAACCGAAATAAAAGCCTTTCTCAAGAAATTCCAGAAGAGCTTGACACCCAAGAGCCTCTTAACCACGTTTTAGGCGGTGATATACAACAAGTTCCAGAAGTTCCAGAAGGCTCCTTGCTGAACTCACCGAAATCCGCTGCCTCTGGCCATGTGACTGACGCTCAAGAGAATTTATATGCATATCTGTCACCACCAGACAGTTTAAGCCCAGAGATCTTGCTTGATAGACCAGGATGCCTCTACGAAGCCAACGATGGCTATTGCGTACCTATTGCTCCTGAGAGCCTGTTCGATAGCGAGCATTTTGAAGGCCCAAAAATGAATTCAAACACAAAGTCCCGGGATATACATTCCTTAAACCCCTTCATAGTTTCCCGTAGGGTTGCTCAATCACCCTTCGGGACTGGGTTTGATACCGTGAGGAATCCCGATCAACCAATGGGGATTTATTTACAGCCAAATCTTGAATCAATTGAACCGTCTATACAGATGATGCAAATTTCAACACCTGAAGAGCACCCTGGTTTCGTACGACAATCATCTGCAGGGGATCTAGGAGTTCCCAGCTTACATAGAAAAGCTAGAACGTGCCCCAACATTGTTGATCGAAGTATACAATTTCCCGATAGTTCCTTAATAATGCCTCTCCACGCAGATCATGAGAGCAAGTTAGACGGCAAGGTTGCACTTCATTTATCAGCGGAATGGGGCCATACTGGTACTGTGAAGTGCCTGCTTGAATATGGATCCGATATCAAGATCAAAGATAATTCAGGGGCTACAGCTTTACATTACGCTGCAAAAATGGGGCACACAAGTATCGTAATGGCCCTTCTGGATAATGGAGCTGATGGAAATGTCAAAGACTATCAGGGACGAACACCATTGCATATGGCGGCAGAAAGAGGACATGAGGATGCAGTTCGTCTACTAGTAGAGTCGGGTGTTGACATTGATGCTTGAACTTGAGCAGTATATTTGAATAACGGGTTTTTGTGACGATTCCAGCTAGTTCAAATTGCTGGTAGTTTTGATTTCAACTCTATTAAACAATCAAGTATCAGGGTACCACTGGCAGCTCTGGGTCACCAGGCCACATTTCCACCTCTACATCCGGAGATATCTGGTGTTTTTCTCCCCAAGACCGGATTGTTTCGTAATCTTTGCACTGGTGCTTTGTGTTGAAGTCGACGAAGGGCCCAATACCTTTCACCCACCATTGCCCAAAAACTGAAGTATCAGCAGTGCACATTATCTGCTGTCGAAGGATATCAAGGCAATGCGCTAGTTAATGATGAGCTGGTTAATGCATATATAAGCCGCGGGATAGATTATTGTGGTATATTTACCTGCATGGTGTTTTACAGTCTTCTCGTCGTTGGTAAACAGGCTCCCCCCTTTTTTCAGATAGTGTTCATAGCCATAGTATGAAATTTTCCGAAGTACGTCCTTCCGTCCTAATCAGCCTTGATCCAATCAGAAAATAACAAGGGAAATCTTCGTGCTTACAAGACAATGAAGATGGTGGAAAACTTCAATATGTGCCACAAAATTTCCTCCATATTTCTCCATCATCTTCACCTGGCCTTCCTGGAGGCCGTACAGAGCTCTATCTTCATACGGGATAGCAACGGGCGTGTCTGAGATGACTATTATTAGCAGCCAGACTTTCGGCTCTATCCCTTGATTTATCAGACTGGAACTGGCCTACATTCAACACCAAGGTCAAGCCATGCTTGGTCAACATCATCGCCGACCCATCGACGCCAGATGTGATCACCGAAGAGGGAACCATTAAATGTGACCGTGTTATATTTTAGATTGACATCATTTGAAATTGGCGATCCTATGGATTGGTCAGTTGACAGGATTTTGGCATTTTGGAATAGAATACACTCACTATACTGTGAAGTATAAGTGGTACAGACATTATCCAGGTCCCAACGCTTATACTGCTCAAAGATCAATATGATGTTGCAGAAGACGGAGATACCCAGCACAAAAATCAACGAAAAGATGAGAATGGAGATTCTGCGTCGTTGAATGCGATTTCCCTTATATTTATTCAAGAAGGGGTCATTCTCGTATGCGTCAATAGACAGCCTCGTGTCAGATACACCGTTCGAAGTTAACATCTCGAGAACCTTGAGGAAAAGGAGGATCTAAAAATCCTTCTGGCATTGCCGTCGCATACCTGATGTCGGTGAATAATGATAGATAGAAAAGGGTGCTACATAATAGAGACAGCTTTACTGACCGGCAGATCATGATGACACCCTGAGGGCCGGAAATATGTGGTCCTCCAGGTAAGCAAGTAGGGGCAGGTCAGCAACCTCGTAATTGTATAGATGCTGACCTTGCAGGGAGTCATCAATCCAACGTTAGCCTAGCGGAGGGTAGAACAGCGATATAGGTATGTATGGCTTTGGAAAACGCTTTTCAGCGTTCTTTAAATCCCCATAACTGCACATGTTCTACCTTCAGTTCAGAATCATACCCGCATCAACTACCCCTTACAACTCAACTGCGACGACAACTATCTCATCAAATATTCAGATAAAGCATATCAGCCAAAATGAAACTCTCTGTCACTCTGGCACTTGTTATGGCCATTGCCTCTGCCTATGCTGCTCCTGTGATGGTAAGTATACTCCTTGATGCTATAAATATTTGAATATGCTGATAGTCCCTTGTCAGGATGCCAACATCATGAAATCTGAGCACCATGGAACATCGGCAAGGAAAGGTGATTATCTCATCTATATTCCTCCTGCGGATGACGATGAAGATTATGGAAAGATCGCACGCCGTGAAACCCCAGCCACCGACGCCGGCGCTAACACTTACTATGGCTTCTATGTCCCTGCTGCGGAGGACGATGAAGATTACGGAAATGACGTGCAGAATGCGTAGACTGCAGTATAGGGTAATTTTGGCTTGTATGTTAGGCCTGCGAGGGCTAACATGGCATATCAAGAAATTTCACATCAGTGTTGACATAAGGTTAGACAATATAGCCGCTAAATTAAAGAATTATAAGTCCACATCAATCTCCCCTAACTGTATAAGTCTTTTTGGCTGTCTAGTACTTATAACTGCCAGTCTATCAATACCTTTATTTTCGAGTTATCGAGAATCTATATAAGGAAGCCAAGATCGTATCGACTAGAGATTACCTCGGAATCTATTGCTTAACGACCTTTCCACCCCCGGGAATTTATCATACACTGCGTATCCCATGGGATTAGAAGTCATAATTTTGTATTTGCGTTCTGTAAACTCTGAATTAAGCAGGGAGATACTTTACATCACGGAATTGTTAGGAGTGGAAACAACGAAGTCAAACATTGAGAGTTCAATCCTTATCCAAGCGAACACATGTCCCAAGCCCAAATTCAACCTGCGTCTTTCTCCCTAGCCCTGGTGGTTGGGTAATAAGGGCTTCGTTACAGTGATTAACATGGTTGAAATTAATAGCCTGCGTATGGATATATACTCCTTTTTCTCCCCACCTCACGCGCTTCGTTGCTTTGGTTAATATGCGCCAATTGTACAAGCAGTGCGCAGAGTGGTATGGCTCCCAGGTATTTGCAACCAGTGAATCAAGATCTTTCAGCGAATCGGCAGCGATAGGAATGGTATGATTATGGTCTTCCCACCAAGGGAGAGGCCCAGCTCCTCCAATCTTCGCTAGGTCTGTCGAGTTTGAAAGAACATCTAGCGCAAGCTCTTCATCGTAACATATTTTTGGCAGCCACGCCCCAGCCATGATATCAAGGACACAACCGCGAGAGATGGCTTCTGTCCGCGACTTGCCACAATTTGTTATCGGTTCGGGTTCCGTGGATGACGGTACGGATGAATGAAGGGTGGAAGGAGAGTGAGTGTGTGATGCCATATGTGTGTGAGAAGCTGTGGTTTTGCTAAGATCCCATAGCTTCCAGACTGCTATAGCATTGAGAGTTGTTATTCCGAGTAAGAACACGAAGAGTGCTGCCCAACATCGACGATCTGAACTTCGATTCGATCTCCTTTTCATCCGAAATGAATCCTCAATATCGGAGTCAGTTTGAACCTCGTGGTAGGTAAACGGTTGGCCCATCTTGGATCATTGGCCCCCCATGTTTCAGTATAATGAAAATATAGGACTGAGCTGCATTTGATGCTATTGAGGCAGGATATAAGGGTATCTCAAGGTTGAGAAGACTGTCCTGAGAAAACATCCCTGGATGCTCATTTTTGTCACGAGTGAACACGGGTATAGCGGATCGAGGGATCGAGATGCCAAGTAAACCTTATGCATTGTCATAGTACATCACTATGGGAGGTGTTAGCAGTTCTCAAAGTGCTGACATTGCAGATATGCTGACAGCGGGGGAATGTAACGCCCTTCCTCGATCCGTCCATGGACGTCAGAATAAGGTTTAAGTTTGGCTTATTAATCATCACTTTATTCTGACTTTCTAAGGTGAGCTAACAAAACATAAGTTAAAGGACTTGTATTCATGCCCATTCCAGTTGAAACAGGAAGGAGCAGCTAACTATAGCAATTCTCTCTGGTTCAAGATGTACCATTTACCAACTTCAAGTTCTAATCTAGCTACCCATAACCCCAAATAAACAAATCAATATCAAACAAAATCTAATGGTCCAAGAAGGGGTCTAGCAAGCGATTCAGCGGCCCAGAAACGCCAAATATAATCATCTCGAGATAGTTGAATAACATCCTCTATGCTCATGTTCTTGGTGAGGGTGGGGGCACCCAAGTCCCATTCTTTAACCAAACACCAACACCACCGTATAGCCCCGCGGTCGAGCCACGCAAAAACGCAAACCGGAAGAATAAGTCCTGGGGTGGGAAATATATTTCATCGTCATTATCGTCGTCGTCATTATCATCATTGTCATGGTAATTTCTCGACGGAGACTGTGCGAGTGTAGACAGGGTGTTGAGATCCCTAGTACTTAGGCCCTGACGACCGCGACGCTGCCATGTGAATATTCCTTTTTTGGTTTCATCCACATATCCACGCCAGCGTTCGACATCATTAATAAGAACACTAACACCGTCAACATTTAGCTCTTTCATTAGCTTCCGATCCCATAGCTTGAATGTAATATTGCCATTGCCGGGGAAATAGTGACTTTCGTATGGCGAAGCAAGAGAGACTGTAGCGGATGAGTTGGTGATGTTTGGGGAGGTAGCACCCCACCAAGTACCAACGCCCGGAATCTCCCCTAGTGCATCGGGGGTTTCAATTATGGATGCAAAACCCCATCTTCCAACACCATGAACGAAGAGGCCGAGGAGAAGGCCCTGGTATATAATAGAGGGTCGAGTAGGTATAGCAGTCCCAGGCATGAGGAGAATAGCTAATATGTAGTGATGGATACGTAGACGTAGTCCCGGAAGAGCAAGCAGGATAAATATTGAAATCGCGATGACCAGATAAATTTTGATGAAGTGGAAAAATAGGCCTCCCTGGCGTATCTGCCAGGCTTGGGTAAGGACTATAGAGATGACGATAGTCAAAACAATAGCCAATGCAAGAGGAGCACCCGGTTGATGCTGTATGTCATGTGGGGTGAGGCGTTGAATTGGTATCCAACTCGCGAAAGTGTAGTTGTTGAGAGCTCCGATGAAGGCTGGAACTAGGTATAAGATAGTTCTGGTGATCTGGTACATCGGTGGAGAGGAGAGCGGTTTAAGTAGCGGTACTGCGCAGTATAGGTATAGGACATAGGCAATGAAACTGGCCGGTAGAAGACGGGAAAATAGCATGGAGAGTAGTTCGGCCATACCAGCAACGCCAGGCGGGTCTGAGACGAGACCCACATGCATGATGAGGATAACGAACGTGCTGAAGAAGAAAACGGCAGGTGAGGTGGTGAATATAGACAGAAGAGCGAGCGTGGTTGCGGTGAGGGCGAGTAGAACCCATCTCATATCCCGTGGACACTTGAATTCTTTCCCCTCTAACTTCACGAACTTGTATGACTTGGGAAACTTGGATGGAAATCCGGTGGAATTGAATCCATGCGCTTCACTAGCGAAGTACTCGTCAGAGGAACCTACCAACTGCACAACACCGCATCCTCCGTTGGCACCAGAAACAACCCCAGCATGTATTGCGGCCTGGCAAACGTAGCTATCTGCACGATATATTGCATCTTCTTCGGGAGCTCCCGGCGCAGGACCGCCAACGATGAGAGGCTGATAATTCAGCGTTTGATTGCCAACAATGTAAGGGTTGAGTAGCTTTGTGCTTGTGCAGAAAGCCGGGCACCGGAAGGCAAACGAGGAGGCTTCAAAAGGCCTGCAGTCATAGCCGTTTAAGCCACAACGATGAGCGTTGGTCCTATGCGGAGAGGACGATAAGTACGAGAAGGATAGACAAAATCTCCGGGGTCAGCGATTCTCACCAGTAGTTCGCACTGCAACCTATTGGACTCGGAATTCCATATCCTTCAATATGGCCTGAAGATGCTGAATGTCGTAGGACAAGACCCCATGACAGAAACCACGCGAAATAAAGTCCCAGTAATAAGAATATCTTCTGCTTTCTCTTCGGGAAGTATTGCTCCAAGAAGAGAACAGGAGCTGCCTGAATACTTGGGAAGAGAGGTTCAAATCGTAGGTCATGAGGCGGGTCTGGGCCCTTTAACCATTTCACTGTTGCACGTCCAGCCTTGCGCAACGGAAGTGGCACCCAGCCCCAGCGGAAGGACTTAGAACTTTCGGATAGCCAGACTGGTACCACTGAAGGAACGTCGTTTGCAAGGCCGAAGGGAAGGATATTGTCGTTGTTGGCCTGGTCCGGATCGTGATCGTCTATAGGAATAGCAGATTGCTCAGACAGGACTGGCTGCCCGTCTGAACTGGGTATGTGCTCCTCCGGCATCGTGAAGGTCGCGCATATGGCGGTAAGCGCCGAGTAGATCGTCCACCTGATATGAGGTCGGCCAGTTCTGGGAATATGTTTTCTTGACAGGCGTTAGCAAGACCTATAAAGATACTTAAGGGGCGAAGGACAGACTTTTCTGTAATAGGGCGTTCTCCTGTCGATGACGCAACCCTTCGCGTCCATCCGCGCTGAAACTGTCGATGAACGAACCATCCGGGGGATCCGTTGGCTTATATAAGACCCGGGAACCCGCCAAGTGCGGCGCAGATGATGTCTAAATTTAGGCTGCATAAGCGCCACTAGGCGAAAAGATAATCCGAGTCCGAAGCTTCCATTGGTTGATTTTAGCGCGAGCTACTATCTGCCAACCCTTCTCACTAGAGCCGTTCAACCGTTTATATTATAGCTACCCAGGATATATTGTCCATGACCTTTAGAGAAATATGTACCCCTGGAGGTTATATATCTGTGGCTCAGGTACGAGTAAATGGTCTTCACACTCGGATATGCAGAATGTGGGGCAGACGTTTATCTTACAAATATATCGAAGTGGAAGTAGGGAGTATTTCAGGCCAAAGGGTGGTATGGATGGAGAACATTATTTATAACGTATCCTAGTCGCTTAACTTCCTATTTGGAAAGATTAATATTTGCGATATCAGTGTGGGTGGTACCACTCCAACTGTCTGAGCTTTGGGCTGCAATGAGCCTTCGCTCTCAGTCAATACGATTGAGTTTTTATTCAGAACATACAATAACACATTCAATTGCGTGCTTTTGGTATCATTATATCATGCCCGGTATTTTAGTATAAGGTATGGAGTAGCATTGGAAAAAGATTTTCATCCAAAACACCAAATTTTAGCCTCTTCTTCGCATTGCTGCTGCGGCTGATTCTTGCTCTCGTCCACTAGAAGCTGCCGGATTTCCAGTATCTATCAGGTTAGGATTTGTGCCGGCCATCCAACCAGCCAGATCAAACCCTTGAGCAGGGTTGGCAGGCTTATTTCTTTTTGCAGCACGCTGCTTCTCAAACTCCTCACGGGTTTCAGGGTCCACTGATTCTCATAGTTAGGTTCAGTCAAAGAACAAGTAACAGTAACAGAAGGTGTAGAAAAAAAGAAAATGCAACATATACATACTGTTTTCGATGAGATATGGCATTCCAAACGTAACGGCCAAGGCAAAGATGGCGAGAAGAAGCATGGGGTTCCTGAGCAATGCCAATGGAGAAACTAAACCAAAAAAAAGATTAGTCTTCCTGCTCAATGGATATAAGGCATTCACGACTGAAGCAAAACACGTATTGGGGGGAGGAGGGCTTACATTTCTCTCTTTGCTCGTAAAAGTCCTTCTTCGCGAGAACCTTTGCTTCCACAACGACTACTCCAGGCTCATAATCGCCGCCTGAGATAATCTTTTCGGCTCCCTTGTTATCCCATGGATTACCACGGTAAGTCCCCCAGACACCGATGATCTTGCCAGTCTCCGAGGAGACATCGACTCTGTACGGCGCGAAGACATGGCTTTTCGAATGGATATCCAGGAGGTATGATATCGGCTTTTCGGAGCCCGTAGATGCTGTCGGAAGCGATATATCATTAAACACAAAGGTCGAAAGGTGGGATAATGGTGCCTTTAGAGGTCCGTTTGGCTGAGAGATGGTGGTGAGCGTTGCGTAGGTGGATGACGGAAGCGAGCCGATTCGGACGGAAGATGGGAGTGCGACCGTTAGTGAGGACGCGGCGGAGAGAGCGTTGGAGGATAGAGCAAGGAGCGAAAACAGGACGGACGAATATGAGAAACGCATGGCGGCGGAGTTGCTGGCTGCCACCTTGTGTACTCCGTTGCAGCGAGATTGTTGATGTTGCGAGAAGCTCAAAGTTCCGACGAGGGTTGGGCGGGCGGCTCTTTCTCTTTGGCTTGGCACTGCCTCGGATACTCCGTCCTGTTAATTTTACAGTGATGCCACCGAACACGAGACCTGGGCCTGATTCTTTTCAAAAGCCTGGCAATTGGTGCCTGTAATTTGGATATATCTCCCGTGTGGAGTATGAACTACGTAATGATATCATATTGTGTTTATATACCGAATAACAATATCTACCCTAGTACTTGATACAAGAAGAAAAACATGTCTAACGTGGCGCTTCACACCTGTTACCCTTTGCCCCTTACAATTTAGCCTTAGCCCCCTTTCCTGCTGAGAGGTCAGGAAGATGGGCATATAGTTTATCAAAGATATCACGGTACATCTTGACGGACTGAGGACGCTTCAATTTTAGGCTGGAATATCTTGTTAGCATCTGGTGATATCAAACCATAGTTGATGGAAACTTACGTAGGAGTCAATAGACCGTTGTCGATAGAGAATGGATCAACCATAAGAGCAACGTTCTTCACCTTTTCGTAGCCCGAGAGCTTGTTCACTCTAGCAGCATGCTCCATATCCCTTAGGACAGCGAGAACGACCTTCTCATCGCTGGCGGCAGCCTTCAGGGCCTCGGTGTCGCCCATCGCAATCTGCTTCTTCAGCACTTTGCTGGCAAAGGGAGCAAAGATGTCAGGCTGAACGCCAAGGATGGCGACGAGATGCGACTGGATGCTATCGCCATGAACAAACGCTTGCGCGATGTATGGACAAGAACTCTGGTAGATGCCCTCGAGGCGCTCGGGAGATACATATTCGCCCTGCGCAAGTTTCAGCAAGTTCTTCCGGCGATCGATTATGTGGAATCGGCCATGTTCATCGATCTGGCAGACATCTCCAGTGCGAAACCATCCGTCTTCCGTCATAGCTTTGGCGGTTTCTTCAGGGTTCTTAAAGTATTCCCGGAACACGGTGTTTCCACGAAGCAGTAATTCACCTCGGGGATATGGCTTGTCATCGACAGAGTAGTCCATCTCAGGGAGAGAGAGCAGACAGGCTTCCTGAGCGATAGCAACGGAGCCGCAGTGGCCAGCAGTCAAGTCATGGTTGCCCTGGCAAGTGGCAATGGCGTAGCTTTCAGTCAATCCGTATCCCTGGACAATATTGGTACCAAATGCAACTCGAAGGAACTGGTGGAGGGATGCATCGAGAGGTGCTGAGCCAGAGACCATACATCTCATGCGGTCGAATCCGAGTCCAGCGGCGACCTTCTTAGTCCAGATCCTGTCATAAACTGAATGCTTGTAGGTGGCGTCTTGTGGTTTGGCGTCGACTAGATTGGTAGTTTTGGTAGCAACGACATGCCTCGAGAGAGCGCCCTTGAAGCCAGGCTGTTCGACAGTCGCGGCACGGATAGCTCCGCCGAAACGGCTGTAAAGACGTGGAACAGAAGCAAGCACGGTCGGCCTCAGTAGCTTGAAGTCATCGACAAGCTCGAGAATGTTTCCGTGGAAGTATCCAATTTGGCCGCCACCCCAGAGAAGAGTTTGTTCAATCATACGTCCATAAATATGAGCAAGCGGTAGATAGGAGCAAGCGACGTCCCCTGGGCCCTGTGGGAAAGCGCTCAGGGAGCAGGAAGCAGCAGCAACGGCGTTTGCATGGGTGAGGACAACTCCCTTGGGCAAACCAGTGGTACCGGAAGTATAGTTGATGGTGACAATATCATCCGGTGAAGGGAGCGTGTAAGGGCGATTAAGAGATGCTCCTAGCTCCTCAACTTCCTTGAGAGTATAAATGGTAACGCCAAGCTCTTTGGCAATAGGATTAAGGATATCACGCTTGGTGTGGCCCTGGGGCTCGTCGGAATCGAGGTCTTCAAGACATACGATGAACTTCAAGGTAGGAAGACGGGGCTTCAGCTTAAGCAGCGTTGGGACATGTGGCAAGGAACAGGCCACACAGGCAAGCTCAGTATTCTGGATGATGTACTCGGTAGCTTCTGGACCAAGGGTCTCATAGATGGAGACTGAGAATATTCCCTGAGACATACAAGCCAGATCTAATATGCCGTTAGCTACAACGCTGCATCGGACATAGGGAGAATAAACTCACCAACAAGCTGCCATTCCGGTCGATTCTGGCACCAAAGACCAACTCCATAGTTTCGACCCTGGACCCCGATGCGCTCGTGGAGTTCAGCTAGGCCAACACCGATGGCTGCCCGTCGCTTCTGCACGGTCTGATAGTCCATCCAAACATAGGGTCCATAGCTCTTAGTGGCGGGGATCCAAGGACGGTATCCGAGACAAGGCCGTTTTGGATATAACGAGGCTAGATTGAAATTAGCCAAACAGCTCTCTTGGAACTCACATTATGTGTAACAAAGGGGGCCAAACGAACCGGAAGACTCGAACATATCATGGCATGTGCGGACCTATTGTTGAAACGAAGAGCAGGTCAGTACATATCGCATTATCATTGTAAAAAGGCGCTTCTTCGTAAAACAAAGAAAATAGGCTCGAGACTTCTGGCGTTCTGCCTGTAGCGCAATAGTGTATAGATCTGTGTATGGCTCACTTTTGGATCGAGGGTCTTGGGTAGCTCCTTGCTGCCGACCTTCCAGTGCCGATACACCTTGCTCCGGCCTGGTAGCTCAGAGTTCGGCACCGGGACGGACTCTGGAGTCCCCTTGGGCGGCTGCTGGCTATATTGCGCAGCAGCCGCCTGTAGCGCTGGTTCGGACGAAAAGAGCATTGCGGCGGCAGGCGTGTCTCAGCGCTAGAGGATAGGTATAATGTAGGTATCGACGCCGGCCGTAACAATAGCCAATGCCAGCTGTCCGGTATCCCAACGGATTTTGCAGTCTCCTGTCTCTGTCCTCCGCTAAAGGGTCGAATACGGCGAATGCTAGGGAGATGGATATTAGGGAGGATTAACCCGTCACTACAACGGCCACCAGGCTCACTGTTAGCTTGACAGACGCTCCGGAACTGCTTGGGGGGACATGCGCATGGAAGAGCTAAGGCTGCAGACGTGGCACCAGAAGGGAATTAATAGACGGGAGCCGGCATGGACGCACCAGTACGCAGAGCGACGAATAGCTTAAGACGGCGAGCAATAAGGATAACTAGCCGGTCATTCCACACCACGGATTCAAGCAGAGGAGCAGGAGGGAGGAAGCAGGAGAAGAAGAAGACGAGGGAGGGAGGGAGAGCGAGGAGTATATGCAGGTGATGGAGCAGAGAGGAAGAAGATTGATGGACGAAGATTTCCCTTTGCGGCCGATGCCCGTCGTTTGGTGTTTGCGCCGAGGAAGTACCGGTACTTCTGCGACTGG
>OJKM01000020.1_pt1 | contig 18731 bp, 13 predicted proteins | sample 1596631 | NCBI WGS metagenome assembly OJKM01 (sample SAMEA3904683, study PRJEB24821) | metagenome | biome: Builtin; feature: hospital; material: surface | place: USA | collected 2013-06-06 | reverse complement strand
TGAGGATTCGGATTCGGAGCCGGAGCCCGTAAACAACGCCGGAAGCATTTCGTCAGGGTCTGGAGACAATCTCAGCAACCAAAAAGTGGCGAGCGGAGATGCTTGTAGTAGTGATGATGCAATGCTCCTTCCCCTTTCTCCTACCCATCCAAAAATCAAACGTCGAAGGCAGCTTTCCCGGACTCCCTCTATAGAGGGTGGTCCAGAAGCTAAGATAAGGGTTCCTCACGGCGATGATATCGTGTCTTCTTCTCTAGGGAGTTCACCTCCCGCCTTTGTGGAAGATTCCAGGGGTCCACCCTCAGAGCTAAATGAACAGGACATTCTTACACCTACTCGAAAGGAGCCGTTGCATGGGCAAGTGCCATCTAGCCATCCTCGATTTGTCGTTAACAAATGGCAAATCAATACCCCCATACCAGGAAAATTAAACTATTCTCAAGGTCCCCACCACGGGGAGCCAGGAGCCTCTGCATCTACACCACGACAGAAACCCCGTTTTGTTCTACCATCTACCCCAGAAGCGGCACATGGTAAGAAGAGAGCGGGCCCTGTGACGAGCCCAAGTCCATTTTCTCCACTCGCACGTCGCCCAAGGCGAGGTCGTGGTGGCTCTTTAGCGAAGCTGGACTTTACTCCCAATGGAATGGCGACACAAGTTCGGAACTGGATACTAGAAATTGGGGCCAGACGTCAGGCAAGTGGCCAGCCATCATCATTACCGGCTGCGCTCTTTTCTTCCGCCTATCCAATTATAAGTGATAATGACACCAGCCCAAGCCAGATTAATGTCCAGGACAAGTACTGCCTTAATACGAAAGTTAGAGGGATGAAATATTCAACTACGTGTTCTGCCCGAGGAGCCGGGCATCCAGCTCCATTTATACTCTGCAACCATGGGGAAGATAAAAAACCTTTAGCTCAAATGCTACTTTTTAACCCTCCGCTAAGAGCCCCTCCATCAACAGTATCTGCCTCTAACATCATCCAAGACGGCAGCTCCATTGGTATTAGAAAGGGCCTGGCATGGGAGATCGAGATTGATACACTCCCTACTCCTGAGCATTCCGGTGAAGATGACTCTGATATTGTCAAGAAAACCTCTCGGCGCTGCTGGGTGGGGATTGAGTGGGATATTGGAGTCTGAAGGGAAGGGAAAAAAATTTAGTACACTTTTTAATAAGCTATGCCTAGACATACCATAGGGTCGCTCAATGCCTAACCACTAGCCGTTGACTCCTGCCCTACATTATGATCAAACCCAAAGCAAATATACATACACCCATTACCCAAGGAAATTTTCATCATTCCCATTCACTTGACCTTGAACCTAACAGCCCGCTAAGACCACCTCCCATACTCATCCGTTGAGCAATCAAGCTGGAAGAGCTAGAGCTCTTCAATCCCTTCTTAAGTTGTAGTTCTCTTTCCCTTTCTCGTGCCGCAGCATAGTAATTCACTGCACCCTTTCTGCTACCCTGAACTCCAGCGGACTCCGTAACCACAACGGAAGAGCCAGAGCTGGTGGATGTTGAAGACTTTGTGGTTGCAACCGACAAACCTGAGGATGATCGTCTTTGCAGGAAGGGAGGAAGCTTGAATTCGGGCCCAGCACTATTCATGCTGGAGTGGAAAGCAAGCTTAGTTCCCGAAGCTGCATTAGATGATGCCTGACGTCGAAGTGCAAGACGGTCAACCACCTTTCCTCGTTGTCGGCGTGGCTGAGCAGCATTATTAACCGAACCTGTCCTGTCCTGTTTACCAGTCTGCGAAGCCCCTCCATCATCGATGAAATCAGCCTCTTCAATACCACCGGAATGATCAGGCTGTGCTGCTTCATCGTGTGGCATCATATTGCTTGACAGAGGAACTGCTGATGAAGCACCTAAGTTAGGACTATCAAGTACAAAGGACACGGTTTCGCGTATTTCAGCAAGAGTCAGGGGTTTCTTCATGCTTGCTTTACGAGCGAGCTTTCGGGATTTCACCGGTATTCGATTTAGTGAGTCGGCATTAGCGGCGTCAAAAGGTCGTTTTCGAGTAGCTGATTCCCCGTCCTTTTGGCTGCTATCATTGCTGTTGGTATTGCTCCCCTGCGACGCAACGTAATTGTCGGTATCTTCGCCTTCTTCCAGGAAATCGGAGTCATTATCGAAGTCCATATCCTCGATAGTTCTCATGAAAGCTGCCTTCTTCGGATCCTCAGCGATTTTACCAATCTTCTCATCTGCAAGTAGAGCCTTTCGCATTTTCATAAACTCTTTTCTCTTCGCCGCTCGACGTCGAGAGATACGTTCATCGTCCGAATCTGACAAATCCAAAGCATCGCCAACGCGTTTTCTGCGCAATGCTCCAGTAGTGATATCTTTCATGAGTTTATTCACCTGGAACTCGTCTTGCTCACGTTCGTGATGACTGTACATGTTAGCTTCCGGAATGGATTGAAAGATGGTGGCATCTTCGAATACATACGCGTTCATAGCAGCCAGTTCTTTCTCATCCACTACCTCTCCACTATTATCATTGATCATTTGTCTGTCAAACTCGTCTTCTGATCCGGAGTCATCATCACTTGCACCTCCAAGCCCTGCGTATTCATCGTCGGATTCCTCCGCAGCTTCTTCAACCATCTCTTTTGCCTTGCTCTTATCTTTTATAAACGGTTTACTTGTCCTATTTTTCATTAATTTGAAAGCATCAACGCTGGTATGGGGCTGGTCGTCATCACCAGCAACGGTCCCCTGGTGAGTGTGGCCGCGCCTAAGTCGTTTTCTTTCTTTTCTATGATCACCATCCTGGTTTGAGGCTATCACAGACCCAGCTATAGTAGACGGGGTGGGTCGGAAACGTTTCGCTTGATCAAATGGTGACATAACAAATCCATTGTCTTGAGTTGGTTCCGGGAGCTGTGAATATTCCGTATAAGTTTTAGTACTTGGGGAATCGATTGCTGGAGTATTGTGTTCTGGAAATCCGGCAAATATATCAAGGCTTCCGCTCTCCTGGCCCTGGGTTTCAGGAGCAAAACCTTGCGAGTCTGAATTGAATAGGTCAGCTACAGGAAGATCTATACCAGGCATCTTGCGTAGCTGTGCTAGAGAGTCCTCCTGGGAATCATCCTGACTATTTCCCAAGGTTGCAGCGAAGGCCTGGGATAATCCTAAAAGCGGAGTGCTTGGTTGTCCAAGATTGGGTATCTTTGGTTTGGGGGTAGCAGCCACTTGCATATCGACAGGCTTATCATCCTCGTCATCGCTAACAACGAGCTTTGCCCTATTTCTTTGCCGTAAGCTCAATTTGCTAAAATCTTGTATTTCACACTCCTCGTCTTCATCAGCCCCTAATTCGGCGCTTTCTTCAGCTTGATTATCAAGGAACTTTGTATTCTGCTCATCATCTTCGTTTTCATCACAACCATCATCACTACCCATGGCCTCCTGCTCTTCTTCCGAGTGCTCTGAATTTTCGCTCTCAGAGCCCTCTTCAGCATCCTCGACATATTCTTCCTCTTCATCACTGGCAATATCATCCACGCCTTCGCTATTTGACTTTGCAGCAGCCCGCTTGGAGGCAGCCTTTTCTTGTTTTGCAATCTGAACCGCCTCTTCTCTAGCCTTCTCGACCAAATCTTCTACCTCCTCCTCACCACGGACGCGCTCTTCGGCGGTTTGGATGATCACGCCTTTAGCCCGAAGTGCTGCAATTTTTTCCTCTCGTTGTTGTGCAGCTTGTTCCCTAGCCTTCCGAAGGAGGATGTCATCAAGGTCTCCTTGCGTCATAAGCTGCGGTTTCCGACTAGACTGCAGTTGGGCCAATGCTTTCAATGTGCGCAGTGAGTTTGATAATTTGTGAGACTTTTGCGTAGTTACGTTCTCGAAGAGTGCTAAACGGCGGGCCTTGTGTGGGGATGTAACCACCTCGAGATCTGAGTCCGAGTCGTGTCGCTGATTTTGAGCAATAGTTTCAGGAGATAATCGAACTTGTATTTTTCTCCCTGGTTTCGTCACCTTTGGGACAGTTGGAATGGCAACTTGTTTTCCTTTCAAACATTGCTGTTCACCTTTCTCTTGTTGAGGCATCTCAGACTCGTCCCGTTTAGCCAGTAAATCATCAACTGTGATTTCCATGTCCTCTTTCAGAAGGTTCTCTACGCTCGGGGTTGTTTCATTAGTAGTAGTAGCCTTGTCTCCTTGATCCTTCGGTAGTGTTTCCCTGACAGGGGACGTCGGAGACGTAGAGTGCAACGCTTCAGCATCAGATGTTTGGGCGGGGGTATCAGAACAAGAGCCGCTGTTAGAAGGAGCAGATGCAGGTTTCTTGTTAAATCTGGCCAAGAAGCTCTCAATGGTTATCTTCTTCTTGGTCGTAGCCTCGTGTGCTAATTGCATATTCCGAGCTATCCGCTGCGTCTCACGGTTCATCTCAAGCAATGCCTTCTTACTAGCTTTTCTCATGGGCCGTGGCTGTTGGGTAAGCCGCTGGACAGCTTCATCGTCTTCATCATCTTCATCTTCTCCATCTCCCTCTGTATCTAACTCCATACTTCTCTGCTCCCTCTCTTGCTCCTTTGCAAGTTTTTCCTGTTCCAGCTGCTTAAGCTTCATACGCTTCTCATTGACAAGAGATTGGAGACGGGAAACGGGAGGTGAAGCTACTGAAATGGCTGTATCACGTTGTGTCGTCTTCGCGGGGCTAGGTGACTCCATTGGAACAAACAATGGTGACGGTGATCGTGATGGGGCGTTATTTCGTAAGTGAGACGGGGAAAGAGAGTCCCTTGCTTTTGTGGTTCGTCCTTTTCTTCCAAAGGCAACGACATCATCATCCTCCGATTCTTGTCCGGAATCCAACCCAAACACTTCCTTGTTTGGTAATACATCTTTCGATCTTTCTCGTGATGTTGTTGTACTCTTGCCCTCAGGCAATGTTAATTCCTTAGAGTATGCGCTCGCCAGCATTCTGGCAGCTAGTCTTCCCCTTGGTGCAACTGGCAGTTGATCCTCCTGGTCATCTTCGCTGTCCTCATCCACCTCGCTGGCAGGACGGTCGGGATTTGGTCGTGCCAATGGCTTCGATGCAGCATTATCTGGCTCCGAATCCGAGTCGAACGCAGCAAGCATAGCTTTAATCTTTCGTCTAGGGGTCATAGTAATCGGTGAGCTGCCATGATGGCTGCCAGAGCCCTCAGTGCTCTTCTGGGTATTGCTTGGGGTGCCGGAGCGCGTCGAGCGCGGCGAGGCGGTGGCCATAACTGGAGATATGAGTGTAAACTAGTATAAAACCATGAACGACGAGTCCAATGAACAGATTCGTATTCTGTTCCAAAGTGATATTTGACTTATGAAGAAAGAGGATAAGAAGAAGAAGCTGGAGATTTGTGTTAATGCTTGATATCAGTTGATAGTCGCGCGTCTGTAGATTCGGTCCACTTTACACGTAGAGACGCGAAGAACCAATCAACGACGCGCTTCTGCTGAGTAATCCTAAAGTCAACCCCGCGGATAAATATTTATACGAATGCGGATTAGTAATCATTGCAAACCTCGCAAACAAGACAAACAAGACAAACACGATCGTATCAAGAGCAGAGACGATAGAATACCGAATGAACCGCATGCTTGTCATTAAAATATGTAGCTAAAAGTACAATAACGCTTTAAGTCGTACGGTTTGGCCATGATTCAACGTCATTCTGGGCCCTTGGGATTCCAGCGGAGCTTGGGCGCTGATGGCCGAAGGACCAACTCTGGCTCCTTTGGCTTGGGGGATTTCGGGTAACATCTGTCGAGATGAGCCTGGAGGTCTCGTTCCATGACTTCTGCGGCTCGATCACCGTAGTGGTACATGTAGAACTCTGAGTTGCTCCTGGTAATAGTCTGTGTAATCATTTTGAGAGTTTCAGCATGGAGGTTTTCCTTGTCCTCTAACCGTTTCTTCTCTGCCCCAGCTTCAGCCTCAATCTTTTGTTTCTTCGTCTGAGACTCTTCTGAAGATGCAGCGATTCTCTTCCGGGTAGCTGCTATCAGTTTTAGCCGTCTTTCCTTGGCTGCAAGATACTTCAGAGAGTGGCTCAGTCCCTGGTGACTGTTTGATACAACGTCCAGAGGTGGAACATTGAAGAAAAGAACACGTCCTTGGTCGTCTTGCTGGAACTGATCACGTATTTCCTTTGGAATTGATTGGTCCAGGCCATCACGAAGATGGAAGGTCTCTACACTGCGCGGTGCATTGGGGTTGTAAACAGGTGGTGGGATGCTCGCTTGAGGCAAGCGGCTTCCCTGGTATGAAGGGAAGTTATGTGGTGCTGAGTATGGCTGTGCAGGCTGGGGAGCATGGTATGGAGGCTGGGGTGTTTGTGGGTGAACTGGCATGTTACGGTTGTTGTGAGCGACTGGGTACATCGGCATATTTGGTCGTGCTGGGTGGTATGGGTGTGGCCCTCCTGGCATCATGGGAGGTTGGGGAGAAGCAGCAAGGTGGGCCGCATGAGGCAAACGGCCAGGAATGTGTGGAATAGAGTTATGTCGAACATGATCTTGGCCGGGCATAGGCTGCATAGGCGTATGAGACTGAACCATGGAAGGTGGCCTCGGAATTGGTAAGGCAGCAGGCGGCTGAAGCTGCGGTGGAGGTGGCGAAGGTGTTGGCTCTGGGGGAGGAGACTCCTAAAGAACGGGTCAGTAAACTCGTTACACCATGCAGGACGTGTCTTAAGCGGCTGGCTACTCACATTCTCATCGCGTGGACGGCAATGGACTGCTCCCACGATAGGCGGCGCATTCTCGGCACCCCAGGTAGGCTTTGGGAGGTCATCCGTTTCCTTTGCGTCTTCTTTGAGGAGATGTCTGATAGGACTCGGGATCTTCTTGATCTTCCGAGGGGCATCAAACAGTTCCATCTCGTAGTCCTTCTCGCGTACCTCGTCAGGCAGGCAGCTGGCCCATGTTTTGATCTTGTTGAGTTTGTGCTTTTCTTCATTGTATCTGGCTTCGCACACATAAACCTCTTTGTTAAGCGGTAGGTCCCGTGGGCGCCCACGATTGTAGCGTGTGAAGAACATAACAAAGCATCTATCAACAACTTCGTCTATCCGGTGGTCTCGGTATTGGCCAGTCTTGACGACTTCATTGGGATAGAAATGCTTCTCGAAATGATGGACGGTTTGCTCGGGTCGGTAGTACCAGCAGGCATTGATCCATTTTTCTCCCTCAGGGTCTTGCCAGGTCCGATACAGCTGGGCTACAATGGGTTTCGTCGCATCGTTTGGATTCTGAAGATGAACCCAGTCGCCAACTCGCCAGACCTCGTCCTTGTATGTAATACCATTAGGCAATGGTAGACGGCCATCTTCCATCAGGTATTCACTGTCTGCCTTGTTCTTCTCCTGTTCAGCAAGCCTATGTGCCTCTCGGTGCAGATCAACTGCATCTCGGTATATCTGGCTCTCGGGAAGGTTATAAGCCTTTGCGTTATTGAACATGACATCGACATCCCTCATAAAGTGGTCAACGGAAGTGTACTTCTTGCGTTTTGACTTTCTCTTGATAAGATCGATAGCAAGAGGCTCCTTAATCTCAACATAGTAATCTGGATATGCCGACTTATCCGGAAGGCGCTCAAAATGGCGAACCTTCATCTGCCCGCTGCTATCTTTCAGTTTACGGATTCCCTTGAGAACGGCTTTGATCCGAGCCTCCATAGGGGTATCAACACGTGGGGGACGGCCGCGTCTCTTGCGTCCATCGGCATCAGCTCCTTTGTGAAGGTCGTTCGCTCCACTTTCGCGTTTTGAGCTAAGACGAGGTCTGCCTTTGCGTTTTCGACGTGGAGCTTCATCGTCCGAATCTTCTGCTTCTTCATCTTCTTCGTCCTCTTCCTCTTCTTCTTCCTCCTCCTCAGCGGGGAGAGGGTCAGCTTCTGGTATTTCTCCAAGGTCAGGAAGTTGAGCTGTTTCGGGGGAGATTATTTCTTGTTCCGCCAGCTTTTGGAATTCGGATATCATAACATCCTGCGGAGGAGAAAAATTGAAGACTTAGCATGGATTCTCGCTGTAGAGCTGGGAAGGAACTGCATACTTTGATAATGAGCGCGTCCTCGTAAGCCATGGATTTCGGCCTATTGTATGTTTGCGCATTATGTGGGATCTATATGGCCGGTATTAGCATCACCTATTATGGCTAACCTGAGAGGTTGAGGTTGTTCATTTACCAGAGCACAGTCCCTGACAAACTCCGCGAAGTGAGTATAGACTTTGGATTTAATCTTCTGTTTCAACACGCTCAGGGCCATCGGTTCCTTGATCACGTCGTAGTAGTCGGGTACGTTGCGCTTGTTAACGCTCCGATGGAAAAGTCTCGAGGGATCATGGCCGCTGTTCCCAACGAAGTCAGCCTGAGAACGAGACGGGCACGGGTATAGACACGATCGCATGGACATACTCTGGCTCCCTATAGTTGTATAGGCTTATAAGAACATCAGACATGGCCCTCCATTGCACGAGCGTGACTTGACTGGCAGGCGCATCGGCGGCCTTGGAGCTCTCGATCGATTCGACTACCCCAGGAGTCTCAGCTGCCGACTCCTGCGCAGCCTCCCGCAGCTGATTCTCGATGCTGGCAGCACCGCCAGAGCTATCTTCCGCCATGGCTCGACGTGTTCTCAGCGTAGTAAAGCCCGCGACGACTAGCTACCAGAACAAACGCGAGTCGGTCAAGTCGCAGTGGAGTGAAAGTGAGCGAAGCTTGAATAAGGTCCAAGATCCGATAATCGCGAACTTCTTTTTTTTTTTTTTTTTTTGGTTCCGCGTCTAGATCATGTGATCTTTCCGGATTTATATTTAGCCGCGATTAGATAAACCTTGGCGGGAGTTTAAACCTTAATATGCCCCCAACCGGTTGATGGGACTGCAGGCCAAACAGACTTGGAAGACGACGAGGACGAGCAAGAAACTGATATTCTTAGACATCTATTCTTATATACGCAACTTTCTGAGGGCGTCAGTATGAGACTTCGGATCCGCGGCCCTAATGGCCAGTCTACCGTCGCTCTGGAGGACACGGCAACGGTGGAGGAGCTGCTGGACAATATCAGCCGAGCGACTTCACTATCATCATACGATATAAAGTACGGATATCCACCGCAGTCTCTCCCTCTTAGCCAGTTTGATGCCAAGTCTAAGATTAAAGATATAGGCGTCAATCTGGATGGGGAGCAGCTCATCGTGAGTAAGCGGGAGGAGCCCGCACAGCAGCCAGAGCCGTCATCTGAACAGGCAAGGAGAGAACCAGCAGCACCGCTTTCTCTCACCAAGAAGAAGAGCAGTATAGAAGACAATGCACCAGAGATTCCCTCTCCTGAGCATGGTGGAACGATTGTTCTTCGGGTCATGCCTGACGATAACTCATGTTTGTTCCGTGCCGTTGGCAGTGCAGTCATAGGCGCAATTGATACCATGACCGAACTGCGGTCTATCGTCGCTCAAACCATTCAAGAGCAACCAGACTTCTACACCGCTGCAGTTTTGGAGAAAGCCCCTGATGATTACTGCCGGTGGATCCAGACTGAGGATGCCTGGGGGGGTGGAATTGAGCTTGGCATCCTCAGCAAACACTTTGATATTGAAATATGTTCAATAGATGTTCAGACTCTGCGCATAGACCGGTTCAATGAGGGCTGCCCTACCCGCTGTGTCGTGGTATACTCGGGAATTCATTACGACACTGTTGCCCTATCTCCATCTGACGAACCCTACATCCATGCATACGCTCCACCGGAGTTTGACACCAGGATATTTGACTCCTCGGACCCGATCATTTTGGAGAAAGCCATAGAGTTATGTCAGATATTAAATGAGAAACACTATTATACTGACACCGCCAATTTCCAAGTTAAATGCAACGTTTGTGGAGGACTCTTTGTTGGTGAAAAGGGTGCCACCGCCCACGCAGCCGAGACCGGCCATTATGACTTCGGAGAAGCAGGCTATTCAGGTGGAAAAGATTAATTTTGTCCATCATACATAGCGATAACATTGCTCAACAACGCCGGATTAAAACTTTGCCTACATCAACCTAAAGGGACATCGCCCTTGAGAAGCCAAGCGTAGTCGAAAGCAATATAGCCGACATGACATCAACAGTTTCCTAGCCATAGTCATGTTAAATACAGTCTCCTCTGCATATGAAGAGGGTATTTCGGTAAGATAATTCGAACATAAAACTGCAGCACAGGAAAAACGCACCCAAATTGCACTCGGGATGAGGGATGTGATGTCTGCGTCAAATTATAAAACAACTCCCTAAAGTCCGGCTTTTTGCTATACAGCAAATGGCAGAAACCTCCCGTGGGGTCCATTGAGCCACCCTCATATTCTATTGGTAATAGAAATTGTGCATAGTGGTAAGTCGCCAGTATTTCAAATGCATCTCCGTCTGTAAGAATCTTGAAGAAATTTATTAAGACCTAGACAAAAAAGAGTCACTTCGAACAATGCACGTAGGGCTAGTTTAGCATTCCAGTATGTTGTTCCCTTGACAAAGCTACGCCGAACAAGTATAAGAAACTGTCCTTCTCGAACCCGGTTTTGACTATATCAATCACCCATGCAATAAACCTACTTAACCGTCTGAAACTAGGGGGATATACCGACACTGTTCATGATCTCGATTCGCTTTGTTGGTATCTAAATTGTTTGGATACAGTCAGCACAGCATGTAGTCAGGGGTTTGTATGCACTCGGTGTTGATAACTCGGTAGCATAGTGGATTTTCCAGCTGCTAACTTGTATCTTATTCCTTGCTTCATAGTTACATGACTCACCTTTCCCTTTTACCCGAAACCCCTAACTAGTTAATCATTGTTCAGATACATGTCGCATTCCGTTTACAGACTCCGGCCCTAGAAGAGCGTCGGCCCAGGAGCCATTCCTAGTAACCGACAACGCCACGGTGTGATTCGACTGCGCCGTCAGCTCTGATTAGGATGAGATTAGACGAGTCGACTTGTCTGCTGTCCCTCAGGGTGGCTCAGCTCCTTAGATGCATCTAGAGCGGGACAGTGACTAGTTAACCAGTTAGTCTAATTGACTAAGTCGTTGATCTCGTATCTATGGCAGGGCCTCCTCGCTACAATGCAATAAGTTACAGAGCCTCAATGAGTCAAGGAGCCTCGAGGCAAGATAAATACGCCAGGCCTCTGCACTCCTGCTTGCTTTCTTGCTGAACAATAAAATAACTAGTAACGGCCTTGTCTCGTTTCGTGGCAGATCGCTAGTTATTGGAATATACAGAGTGCATCCCCGCGGGAGATCAAATATCCTCTCCAACATGGAGCATGACCTACTGATAGTGGTGGATGCTACGGCATCTATGGGCCAATACCTGACGGCACTCAACACTTCTATTCCTCAGATCATCTCCATCTCGGCTCTTACCGGATGCTTTTCTCGCATAGGACTGCTTGCATACCGAGACTACTGCGATACCCAGCTGCTGGAATGGTCGGGCTGGCTGGAAGAGTCTAAAGGAGCTGGCGCAAATGATACCGATATCCTCGCTCTAGCAAAGTCACTGGAAGCAGTTGGCGGTGGAGATTCTCCTGAAGCTGCAAAGACTGTGCTTGCGAGGGCCTATGAGCTGATGCGTGCAGATGCAAAGACGACTCTTTTGTTCTATACCGATGCCTATCCCCATTTTGGAGCTGTGGAAGCGCCTGTGAGACGCGGCGGCCACTTTTATGCCCCCAACGGAGTACTTGAGAAAAATGCACTGTCAGACTCTTCATCGTACGGCGGGTACGGCCCTCATTTCGTGGACTGGGTTACAGCATGCAAGTTTATGCGCAGGGGAGAGAAACCTGTGCAGGTGTTTTGCTTGCTGTCACCTTCAATGAGCTGGAACGATTGCGGACACTACAATTATTTATCGACCATGACCCGTGGCGCCTGTATGATTCTCGAAAATTCGATGCCGGGAACCATCTCCAAGGTGACCATCGATCTATTGCTGTCATGGATGGGCGTTGAGCCGGCCAACAGGGCGATCACCATAGATGCGACAGAGAAAGACAACAGCGATGAGGCTGCCAAAAAAGATGCGCTGGCAACTCTGGGCCGCTACAAGTGCGTTGATTATATCAAGAAACTCGATCATGAACTCGACCCTAGGGCGGAAATGTATTTCCCCATCGCCTCGAATAGCTATGGCTCTCACAAGAATAATAGTATCGAAGAGAATGTTGCAAGAGTACCAATGACCCCTGACATTGCCCGAAAATATCTCCCAAAGAAGGATGTGCCGGTCACCAACTTTGCCACGGCTTGGACTACGGATCCAGCATATCGGTCTTTAGCACTCAAACACATAAACAAGATCATAAAGTTCGATGTTAGGGCGATAGCTGTCAACCCGGTTTTCGGAAGCCTATGGAGGACAATTTGCAGTGATCGAACCTGTGACTCACGACAGGAGCTTCTGGATGCCTTTAGCGCAGAGGTCGGAAGGCTTGCGAGTGTAGAAGATAGTGAACAGTTAAAGATATGGTTGGAAGTCTCGTATGACTATACGGCAGAGGTCCTCGAGCTCCTCGAAAGTGTTCCCAAAGAGGAAAAGTTCCCCTGTGTATACCTCGATCCAACCCTTGACTTTACTCCGACCGGTGCAGAGGCAGAAGATGAGTTTGGAAAGCCCATCACTGCCCTTACTAGAGTAAATTTGCTAGAAATTGGCCGATCATGCGACCCTTCTGTTCTCCGGCGACTTGGACGGATCCTCACTCAGTTGACGTACGTTGAAAGAGAGGCAGATTTACCCGAACACATTGCAGCTTCAAGCAATGAAAACGTCCCAAAGATCCCTATGGTATTAGCTCGAGGAGAATATAAACGTCAATTCTGGAGAATACTCCTGCATCTCATTGTCCCCGGGACGATGCTGTCAGCTCGTCCTGCAGCTCTCCTGGCAGCACTGAGTCTGCGATTGGGTATTACTCCCCTCACTGACGTAGCAGAGCGGGAAGCACTCAGTTTCCGAAATAAGTGGAACGACCTCGATGTACCCGAGACTTGGTCAGTTCCATGTTTAAATCTGCTAATTAGCGCAGATAACGCGTATACAAAACGACGAGCTGGCCTTGAGGAAGAACCCGAAAGCCCTGGCCAGTCCAAGAAGAAACCAGCCACACTGTTGAAGCCAAATGATAGAAAGCTTTTTGAGCAGCTTATTGGTTATAGAATGCTGGAAGTGAACCTCGACAGTGCATTGGCTGCAAAGGTGGGTTGGACTCCTGGGAAGACCACAGCACCACTGGGACCTACCGTCACCTGTCGAGAATGTTTATACCCACGTTCAGTCAGCATTATGGACCGCAACAGCAAATGCGGTCTATGCACATATGCCAGTCAGGATACGGCATATAAGAAAGCTTTGCATATTAATGTTTCCATGGACGACGGCCCTGAATCACTGGCAACCTGGGTGGAATGCTGTATACTGACATGCAGAGCACAGTATGTGGTATATGATGTTGCCTCGTTGAGTGTTCGAGCAAAGTGTCATTACTGTCGAGCGCAAAGTGCAACCCCACCTAAGCTACGACAGTCGCGTCCAGATGCCCCTTGGATTGAGTGTATCAAGTGTATGAACCGCTTCATTTGGCCTGTGGAATACCGGCCATCTTCACTTCGTACTTCGGAGTTCACTTGCGCACACTGCAACGCTGGACGGGAAACGGTAGTTGAAATCCAAACGACTGCAAAGAAGATCTCAACTGAGAACTCATACTCGTGGTTGATTTGCGATAACCAGAACCCAGAAACCTGCCCCTTCACAGGTCGCTCACTGTTCAACACCGTTTCCACGTACGGAACAGAAAATTTCGTATCACGAATGACGCTGTTCCCAACGACCAAGGGCGTGTTAACTTTGAAGGGAAAGAAGATACAAAACACTCCCGAGCTTATTTCCACTCTGCAGGATCTTATTTCACGTCTGAAGACGATTAAAGAGCATTGCTCATTGTGTTTTTCAGTTTTCCGTCCTGACATGCTAAACCCAGCATGTGGCCGTCGAGGGTGCCTCCAACGTGTATGCCGCGACTGTTTATCCGGTTGGTACGGACTCAACTCAGCAGGTCGCATCTTGAACATCGGCGCTCTCTCCTGCCCATTCTGCAGACGACTCCCTTCTGCAAAAACCCTAGCGAACTATGCCATGGGCGTACAAGCGATAGCAAACCTTTCCAAGGCAGTTGAAGAGAAAGGAACATGGATATACGCATGGTGCATTGCTTGTTCCTCGGCCAAACAGTTCATGGAGCGAGAATGTGCTCGCGGGGCACCTCCCGAAGTATCCAACTGGAACTGTCCGGAATGCGTTCAATGGGAGGAAGAGCTTGAGCTGGAGCGCATAGCTGCAGAGAACGCGGCTGAGGTGGCTGCTACCCTACGCGAGGAAATCATGGCGAAAAGAATGAGCAAGGTCAAACCATGCCCTAAATGCGGTGTCATGACGGAAAAGATCGCTGGGTGTGCACATATAACATGTCCAGTCCGTCATTGTAAGGCTGAATGGTGCTATTTTTGTGGGAAGCATGCCCGAAACACGGACATTTACGAGCATCTCAACAATGTGCATGGTGGGATTTTCGATCCCGAAGATGAGGAGCTCGTCTTTACTGATGAGGAATAGCTGGTGACAAGGGCTCGAGCGGTGCATAGTTTCGTATTTCGTGTATTAGCCGGTAATGATCAATGAACTGATGCTATTGTTTCGGTGGCGTTTGTGTCATATTCGACAGAATCTGAGAAAAAGGCCTGTGCCGGATTACCGGTCAAGTACGGAGTAGTTTATCGGTGAATCGGAGTGTGACCAGGACAATTGATAGGTAACCACGGTCCAAGCGGGCCCGATAAAATGATATCGACATATGTAAACACTATCTCGACGGAACGTTTTCCCTGGTTGACGTCGAGTTTGATAGCCTTAAGCGCGGCGCCAAGTTAAGCGACCTCGGCGATCCGGGTATTAGTCAGCCGGAACAACCTTATTTAGTTAATTCAACGATGGACACCCAAGTTACTTTCGCTCTGAAGGATCAAATTTCTCGTCTGAAGCTTTTGCGACCTTGTTTCTGCCTTCCTAGCCGAGGGATTCTTTTGCATAGCAATGTTCAGCGAGCGAATGATATATTCCTGCATGCTAAAATGGATATATTAACGTGTTCAAAATGATGTGTTAAATATACAGGAAAAAAGATAAATGAAAACAGAGATGAGTTCGTCGAAACTATCACTCGGGATATCCAAACGGGAGAGCATAGCCAGGTGCATGTATATAAACGCGGCATATTCAAAGGCACCAAAGGGAAAAGGAGAAAAGAATAAAAAAATAATCCAGCCAAACAAACCAATAGTACTTTCTCGGGCATTAATCGTGATCTCGGGACATGGGTCAAGATACATCCTGTGTTACGGACGACGGAAGTGACAACACGGAATAATCGTAGGTCATGGATTTGTCAAATAAATCACCAACGTCGAAGATACCGTTGAAGTCGAAAGACAAGACATCGGGATAGGAAGCTGGAGGGGCATGAGGCATTATTACTCCATGTGAGGTAGTATTTGGTATCATTGCTGGTTGCTGGTCATGATGGTTATGAATGACGGGGTTTGGAGGAGCTGTGCTTGGTGCTTGTGTGGAGGCAACAGTAGGAGCAGAGGTAGGAGCAGTAGCAGCAACTGGAGGTGGTGGCGGAGGACTGGGTTGCACTGAGGGTGGTGTAGTGTCTAATGATCTGACGGCTGCTCTGTCTGAATTACTTATAGGGCTGATGTCTCTGTCGGTGAGCGACAAGATGTCACGGGCAATAGTAGCCATCTCGCGGTACGTCCGTTTCCCTAGAGGCCAGTACATGCTAAGGGTTTTAAGGGCGCCCATGTTCAAGCGGATACGCTCTCGTTCTATTTGCAGAGTCTTGTCACGGTAGAGGTGTTTGCAAGCCGAGAGGTGGGCGATTGTTGTGTTTGCAATCATGCAGATGACGAAGGGAGTATGTGATATTATGGTCGTTGGGAGGGTGAGGAGATCATTAAACTTATCCACAGCAAGCAGAACTTTGGACGTGTGTATTTGAACATCCTTGAGTGTTTTGTTTGGATTGTTGGCATCTGCGGGTGCCGGTGGGGCACATCTTGACACAGACTCGATAGGGCTGTAGGACAAACTTGATAGCTCACGATGCAGATCAACGATATATCTGTTTATTATTAGTAAAATAGGGCCTACAGTGATGTCATTGGACACAGCTGGATGTGCCAAAACAAAGAATAAAAATCATAAAAAAGAAAAACGACCTACGTATGGACCAGCATGTTTGCTTTAAATAGCTGTTCGTCAATTGTACCATCCTCCCGGGCAAGACATCGTTTTTTTGGAGGTATAAGCGAACACCATGCCCGCATGCATGTGTCTACGCGGGAGCATACGACACTGGGTGGGTCTGGGTTGTTTGGCCGGCGCCCAGATAAGGCTAGGTCCAGCCCACGAGTAAGACCAACGAGGTGCGCGAACGATGAAAAATCTTGGTCTTCATCATCTGCAAACTCACGCATATCGTACTCGTACAATGTTCTCGGCTTTGGAATGTCCTGCAGCCCAGTTAAAAAGAAAGGGTTAACATGTACTCTATATAATAAAGTCCACTATCGCCGCGAGCGTATGAGAATAAACATACCCCTTTTTCGTAAAGCTCTTCTTCACAGGGAAGAGCAGTGGTTGGCTGTATGTGGCTTGTTCTAAATGGGAAAGTGTGGGTACTTCCGGCAACATGTCCATCAATGACGTATAGCTGCCACCAGGTCCGCCTCCAGCTCTCTTCTAGTAACGGGTTATTTTCACCATACCGTTGCGCGAAGGAATCCAAATGCATCCCTAGGTCAAGGGCCATTCGAATTGTTTCATCGAGTAGCTTGAGGCCCCTCTCGATCTCATTACACCAATATACAGCCACAGAGTACAACAGCCAAGCCTGGACATGATAACCAGTCGGCTTTGCGCCGGAAGCTCTAAAGTCTGCAAAAGCTTGCAAGACTTCTGGCTCGAAGGCAGAGGAAGTGACCGAAGGAGTGAAGAGGGCACCGATGTACTGCATTGTCAGTAGCAATGGGCGCAGAGTAACTGGGTCCTGGGACAGCCGTATCTGAAAGGACCATCGTGGGAGGACACACGGGTGCGAGATGTGAAAGTACTTGTAGTACATGTTGAGCAGGTCTTCCATTTGCGCCTCCGAGTTGGTAGTTGGGCTGCTGCCACTGCTAGTATTTCCGCGGGTGGTCGTCACCATTGGAATGGATCTGGGTACTCCACAGTACGCATCATTGAAGATGTTTTCGTCTGGTACGGGAAGGGAGGCACAGTCTGGAGGCGGCGGCAAGACAGCAGCGTGCTGCATGGGAAGGTCTGCTGGCATAGGGGAGGGAGAAGAGGTCGGTCTGCGACGCCCGCCACGGCGGGACTTGAGATATGTGCACTGCTTCCCATCCGTTTGACAGCGAGAGCACCGAGGGGCCTTTGCATCACACTTTAGATGCCGCGATCGGCATTGGACACAGGCAAGCGAGACACGGATAAAGTGTCTTGTCGGCGCAAAGGAGGCCATTGACTCAGGGTGCTGAGACTCCACCGGAGTCACCATAGCGGGGAAGGAAGTGTCGTAGATAAGTGTGTTGGATATGGATCAAAGTACAAAGGACGAACGGTCAGAATAAGGCGAGGTTGCTTGGAGATATAGTAAAACGGTTCAAACGGGGGCGGAAGAGAAGCGCCTTGTCCCCCAGGAACCAGGACAAGACAACAGAGAGGGCTAGCCTTGGCCTGTGACGGAGAGCGACCCTTGTCTCCCTGCCACTCCTTGCGTCGTTGTCGTTGCTTATATCCGTATGTCTCTGACTGTCTCTGTGTTCTCTGCCTGTCTGCGTGCGCTGTTTGACTACTCTGGAACGCTTCCGTGGGAGTACCTCAGCCGGTTGCCACACGAGTAGAGTCGCGGGAGCAGCCGTGCATGGCGAGATGATGCAGCCTATCGGTCCTTGAGGAGCCCCGTTCTGCCGTCGGTCTCACTGGCTTGAGGCTGTCCGTCCGTCCGTCCGGCCGGCGTAACTTCTCGACCCTTCCGTATGTTCTTCTGCGTCCCTTCGCAGGCGGAAGATGATGATGGAGTCGACGCTGGATGTTGGCGAAGGTTCGTGCCTCTTTCCTTCACCTGCTTATGTAAGCCCACGAAAAGTGGCGCCCGCAACGATGACAAACGACGTCGCTTTTCCTCCCCTGCGAAAGTTACTTGCAGTCTCGAGGCGAGCGTTGGATAGGACAGATAAGACGGGCTGAGGTTTATATTCCCTTCAATAAAAACGTTCACCACCTGAGAGTATATAATAATGGGTTTGCTGGGATGACTACCTCCTTTTTTCACCCCTTTTCCTCTCTATCGACAACTGTGCCGTCGACACTCCAACAAGCGGGAAGCCCGCCAACTTTCCAGCGAGCCAACCAGCCAAGAGCGCGCTGTCTGGCCATCCCTGACATCGACGGTTGACCGCTCAGCCAAGGGCCGCCTGGTGATTGGCGGGGAGCAGCGGCAAGCAGGAATGGCATGCAGATCTTGATAGCTGGCCGTCTTTCGACTTAACTTGTCTCTGTGGTTGACTTGAAGATGTCGTGAGGTCAGTATAAAAG
>OJKM01000019.1_pt1 | contig 18753 bp, 19 predicted proteins | sample 1596631 | NCBI WGS metagenome assembly OJKM01 (sample SAMEA3904683, study PRJEB24821) | metagenome | biome: Builtin; feature: hospital; material: surface | place: USA | collected 2013-06-06 | reverse complement strand
CTTTTCTTTTATCTTTAGAGCTGCTGGTGTGCCTTTTTTGAAACCGTCCAACGCCGGCGTTTTCTGCCTGGAATCCAGCGTTGCTTTCGTGTAGATAGATAATATCCCGTCTTCGTCCTGTCCTGCGTTGGCAGCATTGGCCCATGGATTTTTACCCATCATCACTCTGGCATCAAGAGCCTCTCAGTCCCCCCGTCGAGACTGACCCCATACATCGCTAACCCTTCGTTTTCTGTCGTCGTGAGCTATGCAGACTGATGGTGTGAGGCACACGGTAGTGACGCCCGATAACCATGGGCCCATCATCCAGATCGTGACCTGGTTTGCCATGGTGGTGATGATTCTGGCGACGGCACTCAGACTGGCAGTCCGATATCTGACATCCCACATCCCCGGAATGGACGATGCCATTGTTGTGGGCTCCATGGTATGGATATCAACCAACCCCCGAGGCCCTTGTCCAGCTAGGGCATAGCTATAGTATATGGATCATGCTGACTCGGCCACAGCTTGTCAATGTCGGCGGCGTCATAGCCATATCCCTGGCGGTCACTCACGGCCTGGGGCGGCGTGAGTCGAAGCTGACCGAAGCCCAGGTGTCAAGAGCTGGACAGGTACGCTACGCAGGATATGTCTAGCTGTTCACTCCTCTTGTCTCTGACTCTCAGAGTGTCTAACATGGAGGAGTTAGGACGTGTTTGCCTCGTCGATCATGTATATCCTGGCCATTTCGCTGGCAAAGCTGTCTACTCTTAGCTTCATCGAGCGAGTTGTCCCGGCAAACAAGTATAGAGGCGTGATCAAGGGCTCCCTGATCTTCTTGTTGGCCTGGACGGTGATATCAATCATCGTGTACGGACTCCAGTGCGGCGTCTCTGCACCTTGGGACCCGCGTTCCACTGCAAAGTGTTTCAACATAGTATGATATGACCAGCCTCTGACTTTTCCTCTATAGCTGTGTAGCGTGCTAATGCGTGTTAGGTCGCATTCTGGTCGGCTGCCACGGGTATAGACGTGTTCACCGACCTCTGTCTAATTGTGGTGCCGGGATGGATTTTATGGGACTTGCAGATGAACAAAATACAGAAGAGAATCGTCTTTGGCGTGTTCTCCAGCAGAGGAGTGTAAGTTCTCCATTTATTCCATCTCTTCTAATCATTTACAGCTTTTAATAAGTGGATTATAAACCAGTGTTATAGCAGCCTCTATCCTGCGAGCAACATATCTTAAGGATATTGACGGCTCAGGGGACATCATGTTCGATAGCGTCCCTTACCATGTTGCAACGCAGTGCCATGCAATGCTCAACACGATCATTACCTGTCTCCCAGGTTTCAAGCCATTTATGGACAGGGCGAATACCGGTCTGCTCAGTATCTCCTTTAAAAGCCGTTTGGCCGGCGGAGTGTACGATAATACGTTTACCGAATATGCCATGACCAGTCTGAGGCGTGTTGTCCATCCGCGTGGAATAGGGGCGTCGAGTCAGCGACAGCTCAAGAGCGTCAAGGGCTCGATACAAAACAAACTCGGGGGTACGCAGCGGTCGTTTCGCCCGGATGAATACAGCCAGCATGCGGACGCTTTCTCGGACAGCAGGATACTCACTGAAAGCCGGTCTCAGATTGAAGAGGAAGGGCCCGATAAACTCATCATCAGGTACACAACGGACTGGACCGTCCATGTGCAAGATGAACACCGCTCGAATTCTGATGCAGCGAGTCGATAGCCATAGCGAGCTCGCTAGTCTCCCAGTGATATAATCCATACGATACATGTGTGATGATATTTAATATTCCTTCTTCCCCTTCACTATACCCATTACTCTTTTTTGAAACCTGTATATTTATGACTAGTCCAGATAATATGGTGCCATGGGATGCTACCATTTCATTTTCTTTGAAACTTAACTATGCACATACGGCAGTATACATGTTTATGATTGCAAAGGACCGGATTTTCTCCATCAGCCGTTCCCATTATCCTATTGTTACACTCAGGGAAGCGGTATGCTAAAACACTCCACCGATGCCACGGTCCTGGCCTCGTTGACTGTTGGCTGTCCTAGCACATACATCGTCTGGAGACCCTGGTACTTTCCTCCAACTTGGATAATCAATCTAGTGTTCTGAGTTGCGCCAGACCCGATACCGCTTTCCTCGATATAAAACGGCGATCCGTCGCTGGCATGGCCGTACGCGTAAATGTATGCCATCTGCGCTTTTGCCCCATCATCACCCTTGACGATAATTGGGGAGGCGACCCCGCCTTCGATAGTGGCATTGAAAGCCGGGCCTTCGATGGTTCCGCCGGTGATGGGCTCAACGATGCGGACGCCACCCTCGAGGAGTGGAATTGGGTCGAGTGGCTTTGCGAGCGTCACTGTTGCACTGAAGAGATAGGTAGGCATGGGAACAATGACGCCCGTGGGAACGCTGGGAATTGACATTTTGAATGGCTGGCGCGGCTGTTTTTCTTTGGCGTATTATGATGAGATTGTGAGGACGTGGATGACGGTTGAAAAGTGGCTCCCTCTATGTCTAGGTTGTCCTCCCGCAACAACAGCAGTTACCGATTTAAATAGAGCCAATAATCCTTTCACTTGCACCTGAATGGCCTCTCTGCAGCTATCCATACCTCTCTCGACACAGAATATCAACTTCGCCGGCTTTCCTTTCTAGTCAATTCCTCCGAGTGTAGTAAGTTCCGGCTCCGACCGTCCTCGCTTTGGACAAAACATTTTTCAAAAGAAAAGCATCAGCAAGAAGAAGACGTTTTCCCCTTCCAGAAGACCTTCCAGGGGGCTCTTCTCATTATTTGTCTCCTGTCGAGCGCTAGACATACGGTACTACACACTGCGTGGCTTTCCGTGTCGGCGCAAACAATAATGATATTGAAGAGGAGAGAAATAAAGTATTTTAAGCTTAAGTTGGCCCGCTAGTTAAGGTTGGCCCCACTTGACCGTCCGCTTTGGGTGCTCCGACCATCCGACATTTGCTTGTTAAACGAACTAGATTAGCCAGTTCGAGGTTTCTTTGATCCGACCTGCGTGTCGCTCGACGTAACTACCGGAAGACATCTCGTATCTATCAATGCTTAGGTCTTAGGTTGCATGGCGCATGGCCACAATGCAGGTCCGGTGGTCGGATGGTCGCTGCCTCCAGAAAAGAAGCTCCGAAGCTCTAAACTCCGATGTGGCCGGGCAGCCGCCGCTGGTTTGGCCCCTTTTTTGTCTACTTCGTCTGCTTTCGCTCCAGCGAGAAGTCGGACTACTTGAACACGTCTGGTCCAGTCGAGAATCGGTAGTTGCATAGTGGACGAGCCAGAGTAAAGTTACCCGTGACAGTTGCAGGGTCAAAATGTCTTCGCAGATACCTGGAAGAGTGACCAAACGCGCCATCCGCTCTGCTCTCAGGGCATACCCAGCGGTGTTATCACCCGTACCGGACGCCTCTCCATCTTCTATAAGATTGACGTCACCCTCTTGTCCTCCGTTGTCACTGTCTCAGTCAACTAGGACTCTTTCGACCTTGCAGTCAGCCAGTACACGCGCTCAGCAGCTGAAGAAAACCCATCCACCCCCCTCCATAAACCACTGTCTACAAGCCGCCACCATGTCTACCATGCCTGCTACCCACGGCCATAACGAGGCCTGCTGTAATATCCCACCCGTCATTACGTCGGGATATGTTCCCAAGGGCTCATATGAAGAGCTCGGAGGCCTGAAAACATGTACGTCCGTCTACACCCTGTGATATTCCACAGACTAGTGACCATATAACTAGACGTCACTGGAGCTTCTGACGCAACCAAGGGCATTGTCGCCGTGTTTGATATTTTTGGATATGTCGACCAGACCGTTCAAGGAGCCGACATCCTCGGAGCCAGTAGCGGTAACAAATACAAAGTGTTCATGCCTGACTGGTTCAAAGGAAATCCATGTCCCACTGAGTGGTAAGCTGATCGCCATTTTCTTCAATGAGACCGCGAATAACGCTCGGATTTCTTAGGTACCCTCCAGACACTGAGCAGAAGCAGAAAGACCTTGGTGCCTGGTTTGGGAATAATGCTCCTCATGGAGTTGCTGACGCGCTGCCGGGCTACGTTGAGGCCCTCAAGGCTGCGAACCCATCTATCCAATCTTGGGCTCTCATCGGTGTAAGTCCGCTATTATATACCTGTTAAGCAAGCCCACTAATGGCTTTTAGTACTGCTGGGGAGGCAAGGTCACCGAACTTGTGACTTCTCGTGATTCTAACCCATTCTCCATTGCTGCTGGTATCCATCCGGCAATGGTAGACACCACTGGCGCAGACAAAATTCGAGTGCCGTATATGCTCCTTGCATCCCAGGAAGAGCCAGCGGATGTTATCAAGGAGTTTGAGAGCAAACTGAATGTTCCACATCATGTTGAGACCTTTGGTGACCAGGTTCATGGCTGGATGGCGGCGCGAGCTGACCTTGCCGATCCCAGGTCGAAGGAGGAGTATATTCGTGGCTACAAGACCGTTCTTCGCTTCTTCAACCAACATTGGTAAATCATGTAGCTGTCGATTACAATTCCTTACTGAATATGCCCACAGCCATATTTTAGTTGTACATTGATAGGTATAGGTTTAGCCAAAATTACTGCCGGTCAAGGCTTAGGTTTAAATTGTCAGTTTACATACTTCATATCATCTGATTCGGCATACAGATATCTCTTCAGAGCATTCTTCCCAAGAAATATATGTTCGAGCTAGTAGACATGACGTATGTATAACTTACAAGAATTAAGTGCTGTCTAAAGTTGATAAAAGCTGTCCAGTTATATTAAGTGGGAATCTTCTATATACCAGAATCATCTTGTGGCCAGGGAGAGCTTGGAGACCACTTCTCCCACGAAGCACAAGTATCGTCATAAACTTTTCGGGCTCCACTATTGACTGATATAGAGTGTGGACTCTCAACGAATTCCAATGCCAGCCCCTGGCTGCTGTGCCATGCAATATGGCAATGTATAAGCCATGCACCAGGGTTGTCAAGTCGGAAAGCGATTGCAAGATATCCTCTGGCAGGAAGCAAAGCAGTGTCTCTTCGCGGTACACCCTTTAATTTGAAGGAGTCCATGTTTCCGTCCCATAGCTTGCCCGTTTCCTGAGCAAGAATCCAGAAGTCATGTCCATGGAGATGGATGGGATGGGCAATACTATAAACCAGACACTATTAGCCAACAATATTCTCAAGAGTTCGCGTAGATCAAAAATGGTTAAATGGTATTTACTTTGCAAAGAGTGCTGCCGCAGTATTCTGAATTACTAACACCGCCCACTCATCACCAGTCGGATTCTTTCTCTATTTCAAATATTAGAAAATGTTAGATCATCACGGAAATATGGGTAACACTTACCTCAACAGACACCACATTGTAAGGGGTGGGGATGTATGATGCGTTCTTGAAGACATATTGCAGGGTTGGCTTATTCCAGTCCAAGGCCAAGCTACTGCCATTAATAGTCCACTGAAAGAGGGCAGCATGTGTGAGGCGGACGTTTATTCCCTCGACAGTCGTGCCAGAGATGGCGCCGACATCAAACTTCACGCGAGGTACTAGTTTAGTAGCTGGTTCGTCTGCGCAGAACTTTGGTGGCTGAACTGTGCTGGTGGTAGTTGGCTCTTTGGTGCTTCTGGAATTATACCGTACAATGCCCGTGATGGAGCCGGGGTTATCGTTTGCGACACCTTGACAAGCTCTCAGCCAGCCGCCACGCATCCAATAGTCTCCCGGAGTAGCATTTGCCTCGACCACAATATCGTATCTTTCACCGACGTTGACCAGAACGTTGTCAGTCTCATATGGTACGATTGGGACAAAGTCAACGGCAATAACCTTGAACTTATGGCCATCAATATTGAACTGGAACAGGCTATCCATTGCCACGTTGGCCAGACGGATGAGGTACTTCTTTCCAGGCTCAAACACTGTTTCGAACTTCTTACCCCCTCCAACGCAGTTGGGGTCCGTCGAACCAGTGCAGTTGAATGTGTTCGTACCATTGATCAGAAGACTGTTCAATGATTTGGTAATACCATACTTTTCCTTCGCACTCCAGTCGGTGAAAGTAGATGTATGTGACCAATCTTGGAGGAACAGAACACCCTTGTCTTCGTCATAATTCGCGGTTGCAGGGCCCTTGAATATAAGGGGACCGAAAAGCCCTTCCGTGTATTGAAGAGAAAAGTGGCTGTGGTACCAACTCGATCCGTATTGGGTGACCTTGAACTTATACGTGTAGCTTTCTCCCGGGCGGATTGGGCATTGAGTAACACCTGGGACTCCGTCCTGTTCGACACTATTGAGTTGTCGAACACCATGCCAATGGATGGCAGTGCCATTGCTCTTCATATTATTGGTAACATGGACAACGAGATCATCTCCCCAGTCGGCAACAATGGCAGGGCCCGGCATGGTGCCATTAAAAGTCATGCATGGTCGTCGATATCCATCTTGGTTGCATATCCCTTCTTCAACCGACAGCCAAACTTCAACCGTTTTCCCTGCGTCTGGTATCGTAGTGTAATAGTTCGTGTCGATATCATATTTCCCCCAGCAGTGCCGAGAAGTAGGAGTGTTTTCGCATGTCGCCCGTTTAATATCTAAACTGTTGCCAGGAATCTTTGGTAGGGCGTGACAGCAGGATGCCAGGGCCAGGAAGGAAAGAAGAGGTAGCTTCATATTGGAGACGGAGTTTGCTCTCCAACAAGGTGGAAATATGTACCACTGGAAATGAACTCGGGGTTCTACCGGCAGAGGAATAGCTCAAGAATGGCGCGCCTGCTCGGTGCGACACCCGATGTACTTATGCTCCTAGATCAACGGCCATGATCTCTTTCTCAGAGCGAGTCGAAAGCTCTTGACAAAGCTGAGATGCTCCGATATAGCCGAAAGGAGGCACGGAGCCAAGCTCAGGCTACAGTGGGTATCCAGCCGGTCATATAGAACAAGGTATGGAATATAGCGAGTAACTCCAGGGTCATCAGCCAACATAATGAACCAAGCTAGGCTCGAATAACCAGGGACACTAGGCGTCGTTATGCAAGTTTGCAGGGATATCATTGGGGAGAGTTCGAGTTCGTGCAATCGGAGGGAGCGGAAGAAAGACGCTCGGAAAATCGAACCCTGGGATGTTTTCGGAGGAATAGCACAAATGGAGTATTCGGAGGTTATGGCCCAAAACGAAGTCCATCTGCGTTTGCAGAGGTCCCTGGAGTCCTTGTACGGGCTTTTGGTAGCCTGGTATATATGATCGCGGGATGGCCGCCACAGGCCAGGTCAACGACACCAGAAGCTGCTTAGTTACCCCCTTCCATGGTGGCATGCTAGCAAATACCATCGTCAATCTGCAGGGAATCATGGGCTTCTTTAGTTGCGGCCGGTTCTTCGCTCTGATCTCTCTATTGCCGTTTCTTGTGAATGCTATCACAGAGTGCCGGCCGTCTCTCCCACTTCCATATCGGGTACTCCATCAATTCCCAGACCCGACATATCTACAAAGTCTCTACGTTCGATCAAATGGAGACATCCTCCTAACTACCGCCTGGCCAAAGGGGACGATTTACTATGTCTCAGGCCCCACGACGAAGTCACCCAAAGTCACCCAGGTCTACCAGTTCGACCCCGAAGTCGTAAACGTTACAACCAGTATCATCGAAACACGGCCTGACGTCTACGCCTTTTTCGCAGGCCAGCAAGTCCACTTGGGCATCGGTATCAACGGCACTTTTGGTGTCTGGGAGCTCGATCTTCGTCCTACTCGCCGTCGATTGAACCCTGGAAAGGCGATTGTCAAGGAGCTCGTCCATATCCCCAACGGTGGCCTCCTGTCAGGATTGGATGTCGTCCCAGATGATCCCAGCACTCTGTTAGTTGCAGACTCGACTGTCGGGGTGGTATGGCATGTGGACACCGTTGCTCGCAAGTACAAGCTCGGAATTCAAGATCCAGCTATGCCTGGTCCTCCGTGGGCAGCGACACAGTTCGGAATCGATGGACTGCAGTACCACAAGGGATACCTATACTGGACTAACAGCTTCGAGGCAAGAATTTACCGTATCCCCATGACACGGAAAGGTTTCGCGGCGTCTGGAGCGAAGGGAGAGCTGTTTAAAGAGGTCCGCTCATTCTTCCTTGACAACTTCACATTTGGACCAAGGAATAGCGACACGATGTGGGTTGCAACCAATGCAGATAACCGTTTGATCACAGTCTCACCCGATGGTAATGTCACCGTAGTTTTGGGTGAGCCAGACGAACTAACGGTGTCTGGGGTGGTCCAGCCGGCATTCGGGAAGCTCCCTGGTGACACACATACCATGTACGCTATAACATCCGGCGCGTTCAACTTCCCGATCAACGGAACAGTGACAGAAGGCGGAAAACTCATTGCCGTCGATACAAGAGGTTACTGTTAAAGGTCAGGCACATGCAACAATATATGCAGATAATCGCTGGGAGAATAGAAAGCCGAGAAACTTTAAATGATATTCTCGAGTCAGAATTAATAGAGTTCGCTTGATCCTGATACCACCAGAAATAGAAGATACTGTCATGTCCTCATCGTTTCTAAGTAAAGAGGTCATCCTCCTTATACCCCGACACACACGTAGTAGCCAGCCCAGAGATTCAAACAAGCAGGATCAATCTCGGAGTTCCACCTATGAAAATCAGCATCGGAAATGCCATATGCTTCCTCAATCTTGATGCAGTTATCGTTTGGCCGAACATAATGAAATGCCCTACAGCCACGAATCGTTCCTGGCTGTTGACGCTCGGGGCCAGGGCCGGTTGGGATGGGGGTAAGTGTCGTTATTACTGGCGAGGTAGTCGTTGGTATAGGCACCCTCGTCGGTGTGGGAAACGACCATCCGGAAACACCAATACAGTAGTACCATCCCGCATATAGACTTGTACAATCCATACCCACGTCTGGGTTCCATTGTATAAATTGTTCAAGTGTGAAGGAATGGAACTTTTCTTCTGCTATGATCTTGCAGTTGTCATTTGGCTGCGCTTTATACCATTTGACGCAATTCTTAGAGACATTTGGCTGACTTGGCGTCGGGGCATCTTCCGCCCAAAGACCGCCAGTGGGTATTGAGCGAGGAACTGGTTTATTGGAGGTAACTTGCAATCCAACGCAAATGACTCTCCCAGGCCTGAGCCTAGAGCATCTAGTTCCAAGACTATAAAGAGGGCATTAATCAGCAACAGGGTTCTAATAAGACCTCCGAGATGGATGGGGAAATGATAGAACACACTGATTCCAGCGAGACAAATCCTGGGGCGGGATATTATATTGAAGGGCAATCTCTAAGCAAGTTTCTCCTTGGAGTACTTGGTGATAGAGCTTGCACTTGTGCGCGATAGTCGGGTCAAGCTCCGAAACGCCCAAGGAACCTCTTGGGTAAGTTCTAGCTCCCCGCACTGTGGGTTCTCCATACGCGAGGGAGGCAGCAATAAAGGCATAGAGAAGAGTAAGCAAAAGCATGGTTAATACTTGACGAATGTAGTTTGTGCTCTGAGGGTATTAGATTGGAACAATGGAGACCAAGAGGGAATGTAGAGTCCTTTTATCTTGCATTCGAGTTAAGGTATGGTAGACAAGCCGTATACGATATCTTGGGGGTATATTAAGCAAACTTTGCCAAATCGAAAATTTTGTAACCTAGCTTGCTGGGCAATCTAGGGTGGATAAAATCAAAGGCAGTGTAAGTGTCCATTGCAATGTTTGCTAGACACGGGGAACCACTGGAAGCCAAAGGGTAGGTACAGAGTTACAGCATATTAGCCTGGTTGAGACCATCGTAGAATCAAAGTCGAAAGCCAGAAGCGGTAGGCGAACGGGTAAGTGCATCGGGCAGAGTACATGTCGTGGTCCCATGTGTTTGCCCGCGTATGCATCCTTGGCTAGAAGAACTAGACTATCCCAGCCATACAGCAGGGAGCTAGTAATTTTTTTCCAAGCAGACCAGCTAGATTGGGGTCATTCACTGCGGGTGGGCGACGTATTTTCGTGACCTGGTGCTGGAGTACTGGCAGCTTCAACTTGGTGTGTCAACAGTAGGGCAGTCCGCGCAGTCGGCAAACGGGGGCCCTTCTTCTAGGTGTTCTTCAGATTGTATCTCTGTGGTCGCCTCTTCAATGTTTGATAGGACTGGGCGAAACCACATCGCAGCCCCAAAGAAATGGAGAATGAAGAAACGTGTTGATGTCGATAAAAAAACCTATGCGTCTATTTTTGTGGGCCGAGATTATTTCCGAGGGTGAAGCTAAATCCGAGTGGAAGGTTAAGTTCGGCTTTGTGGTAGGACTCGGTATAACGTTGAGCCGGAACAGATTGAGTATATCGCCGAAGATGCATCCCAGAGGTGGCGGAGATATCAGATTGCAGGGATGAAATAACCGGAAGGAACGAGCAATATATAAGAGCCATGGAAAGCTTCAGGCTGATTGAGAGCATGCGCTCCCTTCTGCATGAGTAGCATCTTTTTCCATTCAGTCGCCCCTGAGTTCAAGCAATCATAACCATGGAAGAATCGACTGCTACTTCTGATGTGGGTAGCCTTGAGAAAGCGCTAGATATTGAGATGTCTAGGGAAAATAAGGGCGAGCTCCCAAAGGATGCCATCCCTAGTTTTCCAGAGGGGGGATTCAGGGCATGGTTGACGGTTTCAGGAGCGGCTGCAGCCTTATTTGTTTCATTTGGATGGGTCAACTGCATAGCATTGTTCCAGGCAAACTATGAAATGAACCAGCTCAAGGGGTATCCTAGGTCTACCATCTCGTGGATCACATCAATGGAATGTAGGTGGTAGTAACGTGCGTTTGTTCGTCCCGGTTGTACCATTGCTAACGACCAACGTTTAGTCTTTTTCATGATGTTCATGTCACCGGTAGCAGGGAGCCTGTTCGACAGATATGGTCCGCGGGTACCATTGCTCATTGGAACAGTATTGCATGTTCTGGGCCTCATGATGGCAAGCATCTCGACGAAGTACTATCAGTTTGTGCTTAGCCAATCTGTATGCTCAGGAATCGGGGCTTCTTTTATTTTCAACCCAGCAATGGCTGCAGTATGTATCATTACTTCTGCCAATAGTTGAAGCAAGCTAAATTTTGACCGTTTGTTTTCAGCCTCAAACATACTTCCGAGAGAGGAGGGGCCTCATTGCCGGCCTCACCGTTGCAGGCTCATCCTTAGGTGGGGTAATATTCCCGCTTATGGTTCAGCATCTCCTGCCAGCGGTAGGATTCGGCTGGACCATGCGAATATGCGCCTTTTTAATACTTGGATTGCTCATATATGCTGATTTGACGATCACATCGAATTTCAACCATGGCCCGCGTCCTTTCAAGTTATCAAACTATTTCCTTCCATTGAAGGAGTTAAACTTCAGCATCATGTGGTTTTCCATGTTCTTTTTATTCTGTATATGGTATCATATTTTTCTCTGATGCGAATGGCGGGCTGACTCATTTTATCCAGGGGGGATGTTTATCCCTTTCGATTACATAGTAGTGTCTGCCATCCATTATGGCATGCCGCAAAGGCTAGCCTATTCGCTTGTACCCGTTCTCAATGGTGCCAGGTAAGCATCAATAGAATGTACATATGCCGTTAGTGCTCTTGTTAACTTTGAAAAGTTTTATCGGCCGTACGGTGCCCAACTATATTGGCGATCGCATTGGGCGATTCAACGTCATGATCATAGTGACACTATTCTCAGCTATACTCGTGCTGGCGCTCTGGCTTCCAGGCAGGAGTACGGGTGGCATATTTGCATTTGCAGCTTTATTCGGAATCAGCTCTGGTGCCGGAATAGGACTCGGGTTACCATTGATAGCCGCCGTATCCCCAATGAAGGAGCTCGGGTACCGGATGGGAATGATCGTGTCCATTGCCTCTATCGCCACGCTCACCAGTCCTCCAATCGGTGGAGCAATCGTGGCGCGAGATAGCGGCAGTTTCACGTATCCATGTGTCTTCTCTGGAGTAAGCTTCTTCGTGTCGCTAGTTGGATATACCGCACTGCGAGTCCGGTTAGGAGGCTCAAAACTCAGGGCTAAGATATAAACCCAAGCCATAGCTACTTGTAGCCTTATACGCACTCTCCCCACTCATTCACCGGTCGAAAACACAAAGGATGCAGCGATAGAGAGGATACTGGTCAGAAGTGTGTATATTAGATTTTTAGGAAACATAGAGAGCTTGAACCATACCTGATCCCGAGAGTTACGTACATGACTATCCAAGAGAGGCGAGTAGCGTGTCTCTCAGCAGGTTGTATCCTCATCTTCGTTGCTGTCGTCGCGTTGCTTCAGCTTCTATCTGGATGTTGAGATCAGCCAACATTCGAACCTACTCAGGGGGTAAAAAGATATATCACGTGATTGGGCTGAGGGAAATCTGGACCACAACATCGCGACATCACAACATCACGACATCACAACATCGCGACATCACAACATCGCGACATCACAACATCACGACATCACGACGACCAGCAGAGAATCTTTCTTGTGGCGTTTGGGCTGGCCGTCTGGAGAAACCATGTCTCACTGATAACTATACCAGGCATCTGCAGCAGAAGGTGCGCAATAAATATCGGCCTGTCCAGTTCAACGCCGACCGCCAGTGCAGGACAGGCCAGCAGCTTTGGTCCGTTTAGCCCATCCATTCTCTCGCCCGATATTTCGATATTTGGCAATCGGGTTGATTCGTCGCTTGTTCACCAACTTCCAGTATTGAAGAATAGAGATGTGAAGTCTCTAAGGTCACTGGGCAGTTTTATACAATCCAATTAATATAATAATTGGAACTGAACCACTATAATACCAGATCTCCATACTGGAAATATACCGTCGTGGAAAATGCGCCATCACCAGACCTGAAAAATGATACTCTTCAGTGCATCCATAATAGGCAAAAGTAATATATTACTGATTATTAAATTCACATAGAATGCCGCTCTCCCGCAAGTATATATACCAATATCTATGCACACCCGCATTCAAAAATCAAGGATCAAGGATTTACTCCCTCGATCTTTTTGATCATGAAGTTCATGCAATGTTCGAAGTAGTTCTTGAAGTAACTGCTGTGAACCAATGGGTCAATACCATGATCACAATATATATCGCCATGGTCACAGTATGAGACGCGAACACAATCGTATCTTCTGCAACTTTCATCGTTGAGACGGGGGAACCACTGAGTTGAAGAGTCAGCATATATCCCCACAATTGAACCATGCTCACCTAGCATGGCTTCGAGGGGGGCAAACTTACTCCTTTGCGTTTAGAAGTTCCCACGTTGTACGGCTGGCCAGGATTATGGGTGGGATCTCCCATTCCAACAACGGCAACGACTAAAGACGGTCAGCAGCAGTTTGTTCCAAACATTCGACACAACAGTGTCGTCAATAAATTAAAAGCAAGACTTACTGTTCCTTCCTAGTCTTGGATCGATAGGATCAGTTTTTGGGAAGGTATGCTCAGCCATACCACACATTGTATCACTTAGAACTTGGGCTCCCTATTCGATTGCGATTTCATGTTAGCAGATGTCGCGAATGATGAATGATCCCTGCACAAATTATGAATCTACACACCTGTGAAAATCCCAGAAGGACAATTTTGATCTTTGGGCACGAAGAAACATATCTGGCGACCGTCCTCTTGACGGCCTCAGTACCTTTCCGAACGGACTCGCCATAAGTGGGGAAGAGAGATGCAGGCCAGTCAAGAGGAATGTGCCCGACTCGGTCCTCACCCAGCCTCCGTTGAAGCTCCTCGCCAAAGATGTGCTGGGGTCCTTCGCCTGGTGGCTCACTCGTTCCACGGGCTATGATCGCGAGAACTTCTTTGCACTGCACCCGTCCTGGAATGTTAAAAAAGTCGTCACGTCCGGCATTGCAGACAGATGCCGCAAGGCAAAGAATGAGAGAGACGGCGCGATTCCACTTCATGTCTGCAGCTGTGACTGCTTTGCCTCGGGTGCTTGAAGAGGCGTTGATCGAAATGAATTTGGAATCTGTGCAACAGGTTCTCTCTTGCCAGCACCGGGGGCAGCAGGGGGCATTTATATCTTAAGCACTCAACTAGCTTTACCAGGGGAGCAATCCCTGCCCGGTTGGAGGAGGAGAAACAGGACATCCACTTGGGCGAATGCTACAGCTTGAACCGTTGAGTCCTCGAGACATTCCCGCCAGTTTCCTCAGTATACACTTTTCTTTGGGCCAGCTCTGCATCCCCAGGGGTTAACTAACTCCTCTCACCCGATTGGATTACAGTTTTTTTCTTTTTTACTGTTCCTGCATTGTTCCTGGCAGCAGCAGATCACCGTCACTACCGTGGCGGGGACCCATGTGGAACTAGGGTCTTGCAGGGTGTTTATACCCAGTAGTAGTGGCTACCAAGTGCATCTGGGCTCTATTTAGTTTGCATACAACCAGAGATCAGATGCATATCAACTGAATATGGTCTAAGCTCTGCCGTCAATCATTGGCGATCATAACGTGAGCCCACAGCTGGCTAGGTGATAGCATAAACTAAGCTCGGAAATATCTGACTTCTTGGGATGGCCCCGATTCATACGGCTATGGAGGAATATCTATAACTGCAGAAGTCCCAAGACCTCGGCACAGTCTAAAACCCCACTGGGAAGTTCAAATACAAAATACGTCTTCTAAGAAAACACTCGCCTATAAGCAAGATCTGGGTGTCTTTGACTGCTCTCAGGGACAGCTTGATGCCGGTGGTTTGGAGTGGATTATGCTAGCAAACGGTAAGTTAAACACCATATCACGAGGAACTGGGTCTTGTTAACTACCGGAGATTAGTCCCCGCGGTACGGAGTACACCAGGAGACTATATACTGCATCTTCTTAGTAGAAATTAAGCTCCCGGCTTCTGGGCTTTTTCTTCTTCTTCTCCCCAGATAGCAGTATTGTTTAGGGAGCAGCCTATGTTTGTCTCTCATAGGAAGCATGCTTGGTGTTATGAGGTTGATTATGATGAAGATCGCCTTGTTGATCGTTTCTCCACGGAAAATGAACACTCAGCAAAGAATTAGTTTGCTATCGAGTTTCCTAGCCCACACTACGAACCTGTATGCTCAAGAGCAGGCAAAGGAGTGGAAGACTGCATTTGAAACGCGGTAGGTAGGGAACGTATATATACTTGCCACTAACCCGAAGCTCAACGTCCTCCCTGTTTGGGTGAAGTGTGTCTACAGCGATTGATCCTATAGCTTTTGTTTGTATCTACAATCCGCATGAAAGGGCCGATCTGCTCCGTACATCCTCCCTAGGCACTTTTCCGGTAGAACGGAGAGAGAGAACGGAGAGGGCAGAGGATGAGCCCACGAGTTTCCAAGCTAATATATTTCTGGCTAGCACTATGCCGAGTCAACCTGTCTTTCCTTGTTCTTATATCTCTTTTATACCTGACTCCCTCGATCACTGCCTGTTCCTCTCCTTCCTGACTGGCAACAGAGTCAGGGGCCAAGATGGAGAAACCGAAAAGGAGATTTGCTGACCCTAAAGGAGGTATATAATAACATGTATAGTAAGAGTCACTAAAGGGGGCGGGTAAAAATATACTCCCTGTTTGGCTTCTAGAAGAAGGTACTCCGGAGACCATGAGGCTAACCTCCGAGTAGAAACTGCTGTCTATTTACGATACTCAAGATATCAGTTATATCTGGATTGCCTGAAATACATACTTCTACTCGGAGAAGTTGCCGTAAATGTGATAGGTAGAGATATGACGTTCCAAATTTTCATCCCAAGTGTGAGGATGCAGTTTTATCCCTACAGGGCCGGAAAATATTTACAATACACCGAACGCCCGAGGGAGTGGGGGCAAAACAGTGGCCATGCCAGGGGCAGATCGATGTTTTAAAGACCGAGAAAAAGAGGGCTCGGAATCGCACTCTCAACCACCGACTATTTAAACAGTCCACAATATGAGCAGACGTGTTGAATCTAGGAATCAGCCCACAGTTAGCCAGCCAGACAAAAGAAGGCGCTGTTTTTGTTCTTCTCGTTCATGTTTTTATCTTCTTTTAGAAAGCTTTTTTCATCCACCAAAACGAAAAAGCCCCAGGACGACATCACGTGAAAATTACATAACATATTCATTACATAATCATAATTCACGTGATGGACATCCTAACGGAAATAGGCAAGGCCTGTAAACGTCGAAGCTTCGTTTTCTTGAGGAGTTGGCCTGTTCACGAAGAGCTTGCTGGGCCAACCTGCGTTATTGTCGGGCTGCAAGATGAATAACGAACAGTTTCGGAGGCTACTTTTTGATAACAAAACGGGTTCCTCCGGCCCGGCAGATATTACGGCGAAAAAAGCCTCATCCGGTGACAATGCTGCTGCTAAAGGAAGAAGCGGTGCGCTTGGGTCAAGGATGCGATCCAGCATTCCAATGACACCGTAAGTTCCTCCAATTTTTTTTTTTCTTTGCAAGGCCTTTGTACATTTCATACTAAGTAGATTGTCTGATATTAGACGTGCGGTTTCAGGCGTAGATTTTGCTCGCCAGCTAGCGGAACACAGACGCGACTCTCAGGACCAGCCGCCGTCAAAGAAATTCAAATCATCTACTGGCCCAAAAGGGTTCAAATACGCACCGGGATATGAAGACAGGGCATCACTACGACGGAGAAATGATGGCAAGGAGACAGATGACCGGGAGGAGCGAGTTCGTGGGCTAGAAGAGATGTTGAAGCTTGGGCAGATTGACCAGTCTACGTTTGACAAACTAGGAGCCGAGATTGGGGCGGGCGGTGATATCTCTAGTACTCACTTAATCAAGGGACTTGACTGGCAGTTATTGAAGAGGGTTAAAGCAGGTGAAGACATCACTGCCAAGAGCCAGGATCCAACACTTGAGACACCGAACGATGACGACGAGTTCGAACGCATCCTGGAGGAGAAGGAGAAGGACAAAGTCGAGAGCGTCGAGATAAGGGGCAAAGAGAAGAAGAAAGGCAATCTGGCGCCTTTAGCACAAGTGGGAAGCAAGAAGATGACACGCGATGAGATCTTGAAGCAGCTCAAAGCCAGCCGCTTAGCTCAATCGGCGCAACCGGAACCCTCACTTGGAAGCAAATTCAAGAAGATCGGCTCTACAGAAAGTAAGAAGAAACGGTGGGTTGAGACGGATGCAAGTGGGAGACGAAAGGAAATACTGGTCATAACGGACGCAGACGGGAAGACAAAGAGAAAGATAAGATGGCTGGACAAGCAGGATGCTGCCGGTGCTCACCTTTTGTCTGTGGACAAGAACGCGAAGCCGCTTGGAATGGATGTTCCTGCAGAGGTTTTGGCGAGGATAAAGCCTACTGACGCTTTGGAGGCTGAGGATGATGAGGATATATTCGCCGGGGTTGGAGATGACTACAACCCCTTAGCAAATGCTGCTGAAGATGAGAGTACATCTTCAGAGGAGGAGAGTGACAAAAAGGACGCTTCACCACCAAAGGAACTCCCTTCTGGATCTGCTGTGGGAATACACGACCAAAACAAACCCTCTTCAACACTGCGGCGTGACTATTTCGCTACCGGTAAAGCCAAACAGCAACGAGAACCGTCTGAGCAGGAGTCTACCGACCGTTCCAATCCGCTCATGTCCGATCCTACCATAAGAGAAGCATTGAGGAAGGCCGCGACAATCAGAACACAAGAACCGATATCTGACGACGACACCAATGACGTGGATAAAAGGTCTGCTGAAAAACAGAAATCGTTTCTCGAGGAAGCTAAACGCCGGGAGATGGAAGATGCTCTGGATATGGATATGGGTTTCGGTGATAGTAGATTTGGCGAAGACGATGAGGAGGAGTTTCTTCCGCGTGGCTCTAGCCAGAACAAGAGGAAACGCGGTCCGAAGAAGAAAAAGGGAGACAAGAACAATGTTAGTGATGTGTTAAGTATTTTACAGGGAAGAGGGAATGGTTGAGTACGCTGAAAGGGATAACGGGATTGAATTCTGTGCAACCTTCACTAGGCCCGAGATAACCGCCCGAGCCTCCCACCTTTCTCACTTTACTGGGGCTCCCCCCTTCGGCGATACGCCACCCATTCCGAAACCCCATACTCCGTACTTATGCATCAATTGCGATGTCTAGTTTGCCGTATTACGGGAAGGCCTTACTTTCTGCAGACTGCTGGCACTTCTACTAAATGACGACAAGAGAGAGTAGTGTGTATGGAATCCAGTAACTACCTCTAGAAGAAAGGCAATGACAGGCGAGCCGTCGCCGATATATATACTAATCAGGTAAGGTTTTCCATGAGGACATGATTGGCATAGGTGCTGTCCGATCTCTGTTGATTGACAACACCGTCATGACGGGTACGTCCCATCGCAATCGAAGATCTGGTACTTGTCATGAACCAATTTATGCATGCAAGGGTCATTCGACTCCCTCAGTCGAGGGTTGACAGTCACCTCCCCCCGCGTTTCCCATACTCAACTTCCATCGGCGGATCCTGTCAGTTTCATGTGCCCCAAACTCTTACGTGGCTCGCTCCTTTTCCAACCTTTCTTTAGGCAGTCATGTGATATGGCGACAGATTAGGGTTTACGCTTATGTAACAAATCCAGCAAGCCTTGGCATTGACCGCAGCTTATTTTGTCGTCGATATCAAAATGTTCCGGCATCAAAGGGGGCTCCAGGAAGCAGTGCGGGCCACGAT
>OJKM01000018.1_pt1 | contig 18858 bp, 19 predicted proteins | sample 1596631 | NCBI WGS metagenome assembly OJKM01 (sample SAMEA3904683, study PRJEB24821) | metagenome | biome: Builtin; feature: hospital; material: surface | place: USA | collected 2013-06-06 | reverse complement strand
ACATAGAAATCATGAGTCGGGTGATTCCATACGATGATGGGTATTGTTGACTGCTAGCTGTTACTTAAATGGTAGAGGTGCCAGTTATCATTATCATACGTGCTTGAGACAACTGGTTAGTTATCTGTACAGATGACTTCTTTCCCCCCTTAAAGGCACCCTCTTTTTTTTCCTTTGGTCCAGAGCTTTATTTTTCTCTCCTGTGGCCTGCCCTCCGTTCACCTGTAGGCTCTTAGGCTCTTCCTTAGCTATCGACCCCTGAGGCCCCTCTGATTTAAGGTCCGTCTTACCTCTAGTACAGGATAGTAAGGAGCAAAAGAGAAGCAACCTTAATAAGGAGGCTATAAGAGAGGCGGAGCTAGAGAGGAGATAGCTAAAGGGGAAAGTTGCTTTTAAGACTAGCACGGAGAGCAGGCTAGGAGTAAGAGTAGTATAACTAGTCAGTTGGGTATGTGGAATTCTCCCTTACAAGCTGAAAACCAATGTTGGCCTGTTGGTCTGTCTAATCCGCCGTCAAAGCCGCCCAGTGAATTGTTCTATGATCCAGGCTAAAACCAATGAGCCCTCCTTGCAAAGGAATCATAGCAAATGTCTACTCCATGGCCATTAGCCAGTGGCTCTGAAGACGGGGCCAAACAATCCTAGCCAGACAAAATACCCTATAACTTTATCTAGCAATGACAGTAAGAAAAAGTGAACACCTTTTTTTATGGCCTAGCCATCGCTCAGGAGCATGACCTGCTCCTCATACCTGTCGCCCTCAACGGGATGTTGAGAGAGTATACGGTTTATGTCTTCCAAATCCTCTTCAGCTAGAGACAACACACTGGAGTTTTCAAGCACTCTCTCCCTCTTTGTTGAGCCCGGGATAGGAACTATGGTAACATGGAACCTCTTCTCCAGAGCAAGCACCCAAGATATGGCGATCTGTGGCAAGGTCATATTCTTCCGGTCGGCAATGCCCTCTAGGGCCTTTACGAGTTTTATGTTATTCTCTATCTTGCCTGGTTGAAACCTTGGGAAGGTCTTTCGTCTGTCCCCATCCGGCAGGTCATCAGGAGACTGGATCTTGCCAGTCAAGAACCCGCGGCCCAGAGGCGAGTAGGCGATGACGGGGATGTTGAACTCTTTGCATGCTTCGAGGATGCCGTTGTTTGTAGGACCAGTGCTCCAGAGGCTTAGCTCTATTTCCACCGCAGCAATTGGAGCTACTCTGGCTGCCCGTCGAATCGTCTCGGCCCGAACCTCAGACAGACCGATACCCCCGATCAAGCCCTCGTCACGCATCTTCAGTAGAGCTGCCATCGTCTCTTCGATTGGTGTATTCCTATCCACGCGGGAGCACTCGAAGATGTCGATTTTCTTTGTTCCTCCCAGGAGCCGCACACAGTTCTCTACGCTCGGGCGTACTCCTTTCTCTGTCCCGTCGAAGGAGTGGTCTTTACCCATCCCGCCCTTTATGCTTAGCACGACCTTGTCTGCATCCTCAGGATACTTGCTAAAGTATGCCCGGAGTAGCTGCAGTGAGTTTGCGTCTGGAGGGCCATAGTGCTCGCCACCATTCCAGAAGTTGGCTCCCTGCTCGAGAGCCGTCTTCATCACCTTGAATGCATCCTCGTACTTCGTCGGGTTGGGCGTCCATGTGAAGCCTATTCCCCCATCCATCAGCCATCTAATCTGCCAACCTGACCTGAAAAACAATTTACTCACCCATTAAGCCGTATCCAATCTTGCCAACTGGCTTGCCGAGTATCATAGTCATCTTAGTAATTAAAATAGTCTGCCAACAAGTAGACGGTGGTTTTCCAATATGGTCAGCAATAGGGAACTCTGTGGTGAACAGTTGCGGAGGTAGACGATGTTACACCTATCTCCTCACGTTGTGCAGCACATGCCTTTTGGTTTTGCCATATTTTCCACTTCGGTACTCTACGTCATTTTGTCTCCTTATAGAGAAGTCACTACTTGCCACCGGAAGCCTCAAAATAAACAAACATAAATCACGGATTTCAAATAGAAAATGGTTGAAGAAATACGATCTCGATTATTCGTTGCGTCGTCAGTGCCTAGGTATATGCTGAAAAATTTGTGACAAACAAGAAATGAAGTATGAGAAGAAAAGCAGAATCTGACCCAAAGGTTCCCTGAGGTATAATGGAGGCACCAAGCGAGGGATAACAGTTATTTTTGCGTAAAAGACAAATTACACGCAGAAGTTCAAGGTAGAATAGAGACCAGACGATCATGATGCTATATCTTGTGTCCAGTTTCCACATCTTCATAGCTAGGCGAATGGGTGTCAGAAAACTCTTCTGTGAAACCGGATACACGACGCTCCCTCGGCCGTGACTCTGTGTTTTCAGACACTACAATGTTGTCAAGGGTTACCGGTACACCTATGCTGGAGAAGGATGATCCGTGACGACCATGAGTTGGTCTGGCTGGATGGTGCAGTTCTCGCTGGTTCTCAGGAGACGGTGAGGTTGCAGGAGATATGGGGCTGATGAACGATGGCGTCTCGCTTGGGTGTCGAGCAGTCACGGGAGTATCGTTGAAAGGGGTAGGTAGCTCTGACGGGCTCATCACAGTGCCAGCTACACAATTGTTAGTTAAAAGTGTTTGATGGCTATTAATATCATACACATATGATGTAGTTACTTACCATGCATCTCATGGATTGGAGAGCTGCCAGCCTCCGGGGCGTTGATATCAGAATAAACAATAGTTGAGGGAGGGTGGTTATTGGGTGACGCGACCGAGTCAATTCCTGAGTCTGAGTATATACCCGTCGATGCATGCTTGTCGTTAATGCCAATTTCAGTGGAGGTAGTAGTCATGTCTGGCTTGTGTGATGGCTGTCCCATTCCATACATCCATCCAAGGATGCGTCTCCTAGCAACTTCGCTTGTTCCTCCAAGGCTAGGAGCGTATCGTCTTTCTTTGCGTCGACGGAAAATAAGCCACACCACTGCCAGAGCAGTGATGAATATCAGGCCTAGGACAACACCTAGAACTGCCCCAACCCATCTAGGAAGACCACCGCCTGCTCCCTTGTTTTCTCCGGGGGGAGCGGTAGTACCAGGAGCGGATGAGGTTGCCTTAGCAGGCTCATATGGATACCACTTTTGGATAGTTTTGGTATATTTCTTGCCAAAAATATCTCCCAGTTTGTCGTTATCCCAGCTGTCCGGTTGAGTTTTGGTGGCTCCCCCTTTTCCACTATTTCCAAGGAGTAAGGAATATTAGTAAAGGTTGTCAGTAAAAATGTAACAAGAATAGAGGGATTCCTTACGTTCCGCCAATCTTCTTGGTGATCACATCTGGAACTACGTACCCGCTCCACTCCCTTGGGTCATACTTATCCTTGAATTTCAGCTCGTTCAAATTAAATACCCGGACTAAAGGTCCCACTAGACATGATGTTTGTGATGTATATTGACCGCCAATAACGAACATTTGATCCGGGTATGGTTTGACACACTTGTGAGCGCGGCGGCCCATGTTGCTTTCTCCGGTATATACTTTTGTCCAGGTAAACGAAGGAATTGACAGAACATGTACATCATCGTACGGCCTGACGGTGCGTTCAGTGCCATTGTATCCGCCGTAGATGTATATATTGAACGAGCTCCGATCTGCCGCCTCGCCAACAACTGAGCAGAATGAATTCGATGCTGGCGGTATATCGCCTGTAGTCTTCTGTGAATACCTTTTTAGAAGTCAGTGACTATTCAAGCTGTTACAAGGAAAAATTTTGCATAAGTTACCATTCTCCAGTCCCAATATCATACAAGCTAACCGTCTCCATAAACGCGGAATCCTTCTTGGTCTGGCAGAATGTGTTAATGATAGAGTGAACGGTAATTGGGGAACAATATGCAAGTGCAGTCAAAGGCTTACGTTTTCCTCTTTCTCTTGGGAAGATATGGGTGAAGGATATATGGATTCCGGGTTTGTAACGCCACCTATTACGACCATGACGCCGTCTGAAACGGGCAGCCAGACCAACTCTGCATTTGATCGTCCAGTAACCCCCGTTAGATTGTCACGGGCAAATTTTGGTTCGTCAAATCTGGACAGGTCAACAGATATAAGAGTATTAGCTGTTATATTCGGCTGAGTTGCCACGTCTATGACGTCCCCATTTTCTCGCTGACGTCCACTGAAGTAGTATCCCTTATTTTCGCTTGGAACGGATACGCCTGCTCCATGGGTAATGTAGCGGGTGACATCTTCATGGATTTGAGGTAGGATCGAGCCTGGTTTGAAAGGCGGTTTAAAAGGGCCGTATTGATAGGCATCATATCCATAGAGGGACGAGTTTGTGGGGGTTTGGAGTGGCCTTCGAGTAATACCGCTATCAAAGCCTCCTAGTTAGAACATGGAACAGGGTGTTATAGGCAGAAGGAGTAAGTACCCATAAGTAAGAAGGGTATAGTCGCTGTAGAACATTGTTCCATCGATATAGGTAGGCGCAAGAAGCGATGCATCTCCGCCAGCGAGCCTTGGTATCCTTCCAAGCAGGTCTGTGAAATTGGTTTTCATATCAAAGGAGGAGTTGAATGAAAGAGTAAACATATTGTCCAAATCGGGACCTACGTCCTGAATTAGCTAGTCTGTGACGTTTTTTTATTTATTAGAAGTCCCTACCAGCCTTCTCCAGGATCGGTCTGCCATCTTGAAAATTGCTACATATTGTCAGGAATAATAACGATCAGAAAGTATCATTATGGGAAACTCACCGTTGCCATAATAAAGAGCCTCCATCAAGGTAAACAGTGTCGCGAATAACTCCAGCTGGAGATAACAGGCGTCAGCACTCCAGTAGACCCAAGTAGATTACCATCAGTCAGTACATACCTCTGAACCTATACCAGTTACAAAAGTCGACGTTAGTCTGGACTTTATCTCCCTGACCGTTAACCATGGAGATAAAGGCTAGTCCTAAGCCCGCAATGGCGCTGGACGACTTCATCTTGGTGGCCACCAAGGATGAAATAGGCGACCAAATGGATTGAAGCCCAGTCGAGGATGTGAACTTGCGCGTGGCTCTTCACTCGAGAGTCGAGCGCTTAGGCTGTAGTGCGGTATGCAGGTCAAAACACTTTATCTGCCCGGCAGAAGGTCACTCTCATGGCTAGTTTCTAGTCTGCGCTTGAAGTGGTGATGTCTGCGCTTGTTAAACGATAATGCCGCTGCAGACGAGGGCTTGAAGTTGAATCGACTGCCCCTTGTTCCCCTGGAGGATAGAGGAAATCCCCGGTGACTGGAGCGTATCAAGTAGGGCGACACCTGGCTGGGTCGAGTTGGAAATATATCTACTCCGTAACTTATTCGTTGAAGAAGTTACTGCGCATGGTAAGTAGGTTTGTGCCGGATTAGGGTTAATTTCAATATTTTACAGTGAAAAACACGACTCTAATTACCCTCCCAGGTCGCAGAATCGTGAAGGGCCAAAAAGTAGAGTCAAACAAGAGAACCATCAGCTTGTCAGGAGTGTTGATAAAGAGTGATGGATCGGTGGCAGTGACCGTTAAGCGGGACTGAGGCTGGAGTAGCACTCCCACGACCATACCGGCTGAAAGGTTGAGAATACTGGGATCAGAAGAAAGAAATGGGAATTTGAGAAAAAAAAAAAAAAAAAAGGCCAAAAACCCAAAAAAGCCGCAAGTGCTTGCAAGGGAGAAGCCACAGGGGCCGGGGCGTTGGTCGTTGGTCAAGAAGAAAGCTAGCGATAGGCCGTATCCATAGGTAAGTGCATCTAGAGGCATGCACCCAGAGCCCGCAGGATGCGTTAAGACCATGGCCGAGTAGTCCGTAACGAGTATCATTCCGCTTGTACGGTGTACATGCTCCGTATGCTCAGGCTGGAACGCCAGCAATGAACTCACTTGTAAACTCCTTTAGCTGTGCAGCTAGTGTCTACGGAGTATCGGTCCATGAGAACTGCTGGAAGCAAATCCTTCACCGTCCCCTTCATAAAAGGATATGATAACTATAGGATGGTGGGCAGCTCCGCAAAATGGGGATGTCTTTTGCGGGCCTCTGCATCCTTGGGGCTTCTCCAAAATCCAACATGTTCTCTCCATCTGGCCAGGGAGGGAATAACTGCCGTATTGAGAGGACGGAGACTCCGTACGAATAGATCCTCTGTTGACTTCTTGCATGATTCCTCGCTGGCCGATGCCACCCCATCCTGGGCGTGGAAAATGATAGCCGGCGCGCTCACTTTTCCATTTTTGACCATGCCACTTGTTTGTTCCCATGGCACATCCATCCCCAAGTTAGGTTGTTGTCCTCTTGGGACATTGCAGGGGAGTCCCTGGCGCCGTCGCTTTAGCGCGCCATATATTTCACGATGGTTGGACAGCCAAGATTGTTGTGCAGGGAAGTTTTATCCTTGTCACCCAATGAATAGTTTTCTCTTCTCTTTTCTTCTGTTGCTCGCCTCTCCTCTCTCTACCTTCTTTGTTGGTCAGACATTGTTATTATCGTGCGATGACATCCGGATGCGGCTATGGCGAGGAAGTGATGATCAACTCCAGTTTCAGGGGGTTATTACCAAGTGGGTGATTAGCTCGTGGGGTCTCGCGAAGCAAATGAACCTGGCAAGGGCAAGTCCCAACTCTCCTGAAAATGATAACTTGTTGTTACCTGTACGGCGTACGGAGTACAGCGTCCTCCGTCCAATAAGGAAAATAATGGGGGTCTGGCAGGTGATGCAACATCCAGCAGCGACATCGTATTATTAGTATCATGTATGTCTTCAGATACATGGCTAGGGTGAATGCGGACAAGGGACAACTAACTAGGCGGTTCTTTACTCGGGGTCGATATTATTCCATGCATAAGATGTTCTCTCGTCGCAGGGGAGGGCGCCCAGGGTAGTCTGCATCTTGAGGACTGTACGCCGGGCACCTGATCATCGCTCGTTGTATGGGTTTCCCGCTTCGGATGTAGCCATGGATGATAAAGCCCATAGGAAGAGCTTATGCGCAAGGCGAACCAAGTATGCAGGGATTTTCACGATTGTAGTTAGAGAGTTTCTCTGCTGCCAATATACAGCTCACCTCGCAAGACGTAGAAAGCAAATGCTGCCCATCTATTCCATCAATTGCGAGCTTATCTCGGTGCACTAAAAGCGCCTATCCTCCTTGATGGCTTTACGTCAGTAGCCAGCATAGCGCGTCCTTCGGGTGGAGTGATTTGGACTTCAATGAGCAGTATGGAGTACTCCGTAAGTGATATCCATATCACAGTCGTCATCTTCTACCCTGGTTTTGCTGGAGAGACGAGCAATATGCCATCAACACTCAGTCTTACTCCATACTTTGGTACTATGACAGGGCATGCACACGTCCCAATTTCTGGACAATGCTGGAGTGGAGATATCACCCAACCGAGCAAACCAGTAGACTCTCTTCCCCAGGTGGGTGAGTTGTCAGGGAGATACTCCTCGTTCGGGAATATGTACGAAAGGAGGGGCAAACAAGGGTTGGGCGAAAAGCTCAGAATGCCAGCATCTGAGTGCGAAGGCCTCTGGCACAGATTAAGCGGAAGATGCCGTAAGTCTCCCATAATTCCCGGCAACCCTCAGTTTAGACTTGACAACATACTCCGTAATATCGACAGAGTTACGTTCAATGGCTGCGTTGCGACGGCCCAACTTTTTGCTGGTGCCAACAGAGTATTTCAGCCTCGTTGTAATGGCCAATAACAGCCGCTGAGCATATGTTCCCATCTGGAACCTCGGGAAGAGAGGCTTGTACGTTGCCTTGGATACGACACACATTAAATGCCCTCCAACCCTGGATCCTGGCTAACCTTGAAGGGTAACTATTTCTCTTAGCTGCATGGCTGGCTTGCGAGAGTGCATTATCTTCAGCATCCCCAGTTCAACTGTTCCTCGACATCTACTCCGTATCATCGTCGTCTTGTGCCTGCGCAGGTCCAGGGACACTCTGGTTCACCTCCCTTGACAGGTTGTCAGCTCCATGGATGCCTGCCTTCTGCCTTCTTCCTCCGATGCACGCCAAGTCGAATAGCGCGAGTCGATATCTGCAAGAAAACGTCTATCCCTGTCCATGGAGCTAAGACCCGGCCCAAAGCGCATCAAGAGTGATCACTGGCCTAAGCGATTTTTTCAAAGTCTTTTTGTTGGGATCAGCTGTTGACTGGTAGATACGGAGTGACGGGCGGACGAACAAACTCAGGAGTTAACCATAATGCACGGCCTCCGAAGTCAAAATCTTTTGATCCCCCTTCGATAACTTGCTTCCTAGTTATATTAATAGAGATACTTTTGCTACTCCGTATTTGTGGGCGGCTTCATCCAGTAGGAGTGGATAGCGCTGCTATCCTCCGACCTGAGATAACGATACAGAGTAAATAGAACTTAACGGAGGGAGCCTCATGGCGCATTGCTCAAAGATTCGAAAGATTTTAAGAAAAGTCAGCCTAGAAATCAAGTATGAGTTAATGAGCAAAGGGTAACTGTTTCGGGATACAGAGTATCTGCGGAGGAATTCCCGAGCTGCAATTCTTTATTATATAGTTGGGAAGCAACTACTAGCTTGTTGAAGCACTCGTAGCGGCAAAACTTCCACTTAACTCCACTGGCGAGTCGAATATCTCAGTAATGATGTACGTATAATTTCTGGAAATATTTATTGCGTCACGACCTAGTGGAGTTTTTGGCAGCTTTATGGTAAAAAATTTGGTGGGTGGCGGTTGATGGTTGATGGACCGGCGGGTTGTGGGAAACTAACTAGTTAGTTAGGAAGTTGTTGACGTTCGAGTTAACGAGTGGGGAGACTGAGAGGACAAGCTAAGGCTGAGCACCGCCATCTCAGACCTCACGCCTCTCTCTGCGTCGAATAAACCCACAGTAAAACAACAACGGCGACTCTGCCTCTGCTTTGTTTTCTCGTCAAGCCAGGCTGAGCTTGACTTTCCACTGGCGAGGGTGGTGTGGCGTGAGAGGGCTGGTCAAAGGCTTGGACGAATGGGTGTTTCACCCAAGGCTTCAACTCTGGCTTCTTCCACTCTTTGTACTCCGTTGTTATGGATTCTGTGGTTCAAGCAGGGTGCAGAAGCAGGTACAACAAGACTATCGGTCGTTAGTTAGCCAACTAGTTAACTGGTTGAATTTCCCCTGCGAGACATGCGCCTTTCTTAGCCTGCGTGAAGATATCACTTCCGGGCGTGTCGAACTCGCTCGTGCATGGGAGTGCCCAGTTCTTAACTCATAGTTATCACCGCGTGTTATGACTGATGGGCGCGCAGGGGAGCCATGCTTTTGCGAGAACTGGAGCACAAAGAGCAGGCCATGCATGCAGACACCCGCGAGAAGTGCTTCCAGGCGAATCTGAGACAGGGCGGGAGCTGTTATCCAGCCTCCCTGCGTGGCTTGTTGGGTGTACTCCGTAAACCTCGAAGTAGCAAGCAGAGTGACCAGCTCGTCGCCGTCTTGCCTGGAGGTTGAAGAGATGAAGTCGTTCGAAGTCGACGACGACGGCCAAAGCGGAGGCGCGGGCCGTGGTCATGTGCCATCTATGCGGCTCAAAACGGCCTCGACTTCGACTTCGACTTCGACTTCGACTTCAACCTCCGTCAAACACCCAGTGAACCAGCAAAAAAATTACTATACTACAACGCTTCGTCATCTCCTCAAGGTCTCGAACCCCTGGTGGGACAATATGTTGCGTGAGACTGTCGGGCGCGTTCCGCTATCCTACACTGTCACTAAGCTATACGTACCGCTGCTATTAATAAAGATTCAAGGCCGTATTATAAGCTGCAGAGAAGTACAAGTTACCACTGCCGGAGCAGAGCGGCACCTACGATCATCTCTGCATGCTGTCAACTTGTCAGCTAGTTGTACATGTCATCCCCGTCCATAGAACCCGCAGACAACATATCCTTGTCTCCACGGTTAACCATTTTGAGACTAGGCGAGATATCTGCATCCTGCGTCAATCAATCCTGCATCCCCATTCTAAAAGAGGGAAGAAAAGCTCAGACTACTGGCATCAACCAGTCTGGTCGATGACTGGGGCCTCGAGTGTGGAGGGCCTGCAGCGGACGCAAGCCTGCAAGAGCCTTGTCAGTTTTCTTTCTTCACCACTTGCTTTCTTTCGTTTCTTTTTCGCCTTTTGCTCACGATCTTTTTTCTTTCCGTCTGAAAAAAGACTGCGCGAAAGCCCATTCCGTAGAGGGAGAAGGAAACGAAAAAAAAAAAAAAAAGTTATACCATGCAGCCTGCGAGCGGGAGTGACGTTGCATTCAGCCGTTTCTTTCAGCTTTTGATTGGGGAGGCCTTGACTCTTCTTCCACGCCAAAGATCAAAGCAAAAATGGTGGCGGCGGAGCTGGTCGAGACAGGCTGTAGGCTTGTGTTTAGCCCAAGATCCTTCAGGTTCTCCCGTATAATTTACCCTCTCTCATTCGGAAAGGACTACCTGATGCTCTTCCCACTGCTCTGGTTCTCTGGCGCAGGTATGGAGCATACCTGGACCTCTCATACGCAGGCACTTGTTGACCTTGCTCGTTTCTTTTTCTCCCACTGGCTTTCTCTTGATATTCGCTAGACATTATTTTATTGACTAGGGAACCCCTACCTCCTTGAGCTCTGCCTAGGTAACAGTTTCTGCCCTTCTTATCTACTCTTGTCGTCGCATCTCTCTCTCTCTCTCTATTTTCCTACCTCGCGCAGCATTGGCTTTCACTCTCTTCTTTAGCTATTTGAGCACATGAGTAGTGATCTCTAAGCTTCCAATTGCTTCGCCGTGTGGTCATTTCTACCGTCTATGACTGAATACCCACCACAATGAGGTTGACTACATCTGTTCTTCTGTGGGCGGCTACATCAGTGCTCCAGGCTGATGCTACTCAGACTTATCGCAGCCCAACCGGACCCGAAGGTTACGGAGCATACCCTCCAAGGTACACCGTTTCGTACACCACTATCACCTCAACAAGCACTATTCATAGCTGCCCGCCTCGAACAACAACCCTCTTCACTTCCTCTCCGCCTCCTGATGATGGATGCAAGTTTCCTGGCTGCCCCAACAAGCCGCCGAAACCCGGCAATGATGTGCACTGTGATGTAAGATCATCTTCTAAACATTCGAACCTCTCCTGGCTATGCCCCCACCACGAGTTGACACAAGTCTGATCAAATAAAAATAGATATATTGCTGGGCAAAGGGGTGTTCGCTATGCAAAAATGATACCTGTCCTAAGCAAGGTGGTATCTATAAACGCCGTGAAGATGTGAAAAATATCTTTGCTCGTAGCACTGGGAGTGTTGAAGGATACAATTACAACCCGGAAACGACCTGCTGCTGTTGCTGTGAGCCTGGAGGTGGCAAGCATACAGTTACTGTTACCAAAACCAAGACCGAAACAAAAACGGAGACCGCCAGTATCACCAAGATTATTACTGACTATGTCACCAAGACGGTGCTGATCCCCACAACGGTCCTCGAGCCAACTACCATCGTTGATCCCACAACAGTGCCCACTACGGTGCCGACGACTATTCCTACCACCGTTTACAATGAGACCACTATCCATGATTCAACTACCATCTCCACAACTGTTATTCAGCCTACGACAATCTCGGCCACGACCACGCTTACAACCACATTCACAACCGTCGTGCCCACTTACATAACGACAACCACGTTTGGAACTGTCACGTCAGTGGTAACTGTTATGGTACCTACTACCGTCACTTCAACCTACGTTTCTACGATGTACACTACCCTACCAGGTACAACTCTCACCACTTCAGTTACGGTACCAGGGCCTACCGTGACTCCTCCTCCTGTTACACTGCCACCGGAGACTGAAATCATCACTCTGCCTGCATCTACTGTTACAAAGGTGACTACGCTTCCAGCAAGCACCATGACGGTGACCAGCACATTGCCTGCTAGCACGATTACCCAATCCGGAACCACAGTCACCCTTCCTGGAAGCACTACGGTGATAACTTCGACAATTCCCGCCTCGACGATTACCCAGACCTACACTGAGCCTGGAACAGTGAGCACGGTCACTAGCACTCTACCTCCGGAGACTCATGTAATTACCCTGCCGGGTTCGACAATCACCAAGGTTACCACCCTTCCTGGAACCATCATGACAGTGACTCAAACGTTGCCTGCCAGTACCGTAACCCAATCTGGAACTACAGTGACAATCCCTGCCAGCACAACAGTGATTACAACCACTTTGCCAGCATCGACCATAACCCAGACACTGACAGAGCCAGGAAAGGAAATTACTGTCACCAAGACCAATACAGTAACTACAACAACAACGAGTCTCTCCATATCTCTCTGCCCAACCCGCACTGCCAACCCAACATATACTCCATTGGCGCCGCTTCCATCGAACTACATTTGGGGATGTCCTCCTGGACAACTTTGCAGACCAAAGCGTACTCCCGCGGACGGACAGTGTAACTTCGAGGTTGGACTTCCAAGTCAGAACTTTGTTTGTAGCCCCGATGAGTGTATTCCTAGCCCTCCAAGACACCCCCCACAGAAATGGACGCCTGGTAAGGTTGAGAAGTGGGTTGTTTCTCCCGGCTACTTCAACATTGACCCAAGAAAATTCGGCCTTACGTTTGATATCTTCTCGTTTGAGAATGTGACGGCAACCTCTCAAGGTTATTTCCGTCGCTCCTTGTCCGCTCTTTTCAAACGCGGTCCTGAGATTGTGGCCGGCGAATGTTACGATGAGTGTAATTCTGCCGCGACTGAAGCAGAAGCCATTGGAGCAGATCCCGCGCTGTGCAAGCCGGACTCTCTGTTTATGAAGCTTGTTGGGCAGTGCAAGAAATGCACTAATGATAGATCCAACGGCACATACTCAGACTTTGACACTGTTCTCTTCCCAGAATTCCAGAAATGGCTTGATTACTGTGACACCCTTCCTATCCCCAGTGGCCCTACGACTAGGCCTGAGCCTGGAATGACCTCTTCTACCACATCGTCGCCTACTCATTCGACAGTTATTACCTCTATGACTTCCATGACAATGTCAAAGTCTTCTACCCCAACGCGATCTTCTTCAACTGCGACAACGAGTGAAACTTCCTCTACTGAATCAAGCAGGACTTCTAGTGAATCATCAACTGAGTCGCCGACAGATCCATCAACTACAGAAAGGACTAGGACCACTTCTACAGCTGAGTCCACGGAGACAACGGAGCCTACTTCGACGGATGCATCGACGGAGTTAACATCTACCGCCACACATTCAAGTACTGGAAGCGATCCAGAGTCAACCAATACGCGCCATCCATCGTCCACGGCCAGCGGTTCGACTACCACTCGTGGCGGTGGGGGTGGACATGGCTCCTCTTCCTCTGAGGGCCCTGTCCCCACTAGCATGGGCACACACACTACTACCGGGGGCGGCTCCATCCCTGGCTCAGGGACTGGCATCCCACCTTCGTCTTCCACAGACCCTGTTCCATTCCCTGGAGGTGCAGGATCCCTCTCCCCTTCAACTTGGGGCAAGGTTGTGACTTGTATCTCCGGCATGGCATTACTCGTTGCATTTATATAATCCGACAAGAGGCCTATGATTCTCTAATACCACTGCCCCCTATATAATCACCGCTGGTAAATCCAGGTCATGACTCGCGCCTAATATAGTCATTGTCACGAGTTGCTTTTAAATTCTTTTCTTTGTACGGATTGGAATGGATCAATGATGTTTTAAATGGTTGGATGCCCCAAAACGGATGGGAGCTGTGGTCACCATACACCACTATACTTGATTATCCCCCGTGATCTATAAACTAATGAATTGAAGTCCTTTATATAAATGAACATGATCTCTTGTGTACCATGAACCTTTTACGAGGGCTAACGTAACTTACATCCAGCTGTTGAACTAACTAAATTACGTGATTGGCATATTTTGATAATGGTGATTCTCTATATGTTGCATACCGGAGTAGTAAAAGAAGATCGATCAGGTTATTCCTTGCTACAGTTGTATCTAAATCCGGTTGGCTAGATAACTGTAGCAAGATCCGATGGTAAACATCATGCGTCAAGATATGAACCCTAGGCTTTCGCTCTACGACATCCTCCCTTGCAAGCACAGCAGAAACCATTGCACTCTAGGAATAAATTAGTCATTCTTCTACTTAATGGGTGTCTAGCATCATAAGTATTGATATATATACTTACTTCCATATCCACAGCAAGGAGTTCCAGTTGTCCCATCCTCACACTTATTGTACTTCTATACAAAAGACGGTAAGTTAGTTCTTCACCTAATGAGACTACCAGCACAGAGCCTGGCCACTTACTGGTCCTGCGAACGCCCAGGGCTTGCAACAGGCTTGATCTCCTCTTGATGTAATTGCCGTGTCGGGGGTGGTAGCGAGGCTGAATGGGTTGGCGAGGGCCAATACCGGGAGGACGAACAAGGCCGAGAGCTTCATTGTCGTAAAGGAAAAGGAGGATCGTCTCTGATCTGTATAGGGGTCAGATATTGTCAAGATCATATGTTTCTAGGCCTTGGAGCTAAGGATAGCTACAGGGGAGGGAACGGTGCAGCTTTATACCAGAGGAGCATGTTATTGTCGTGGATCTGTGATAAGAACGACATCGTATCATGGAAGAACTCATTCACTCGCAGGTTCATGTCGGCCTCAATGTTTGAGGGGCCGTAACAGTAAACTTGAAAGGGAGTGGACAGTGAATGAACCCCTCGCAGATATAATTGCGCCGTACGGCGGATATCAAGCGGCCATCGCGCGACCTAGCAGTTCTCATTCACGATAACCGTTAGTCATGGTATAGTTGTATGCACGGAATGTTATAACTATGACATCCGTTGATGAGATACGGGCCCGGAATCATGGAAAGGAAATATCCCGCAATGTTCCAGATATTACCATGTGCGGCTTTGGGGTATTTCGGTTGGTTATAGATCATCTGCGAACAAGTGTAGCCAGACGGCGTATACAAAGAATGATGTTGGTTCAACTCATGCATATTGTTGATCACTTCGCAGAGAACTGGTAACTAGTTATATCGTATTCAGGAGCAGCAATCCACATCAAAGCAAGGAAAAGCAAATGAGACGGAGCAGAGTAACTTGCTAGAATGATTAATGCCGTTTGCGGTGATACGGAAATTGGCTTATAGTGGCGTAAGTATCATTTAATGTTGGCAACATTTGATGAATACTATTATTAACCAAGATAACTCGTTAAATATCCATGATAATAAGCCATGTTTTAGAAAGCACCTCTACACCACACGGCATCCACCTTTGCAGGCGCAACAAAAGATATTACACTCTATAACGGGACACGAAGTTAGACATCGGATCATAGGCTATCAAGAAACAGCAGATACGGGTGATGTAAAGGCGGATGCTTACTCCCATATCCGCAGCATGGTGTTCCAAACGTGCCATCTCCACAGAGGCGCCAGCTCTATGATTAAGCGGAATAGTTAGTTGTATTGATTTAGTATGTCAGTTGCGGAACCGGCTGGTTAGCTGGTAAGTTCACTCTCCAGGAGACTTACATTGCTACCTGGAGGAAAGGGGTGGCAGCAATAATTCGCACTTCTGGCCTGCAGAGATCCAAGAGGGTTTTTGGGAGCAGGGCTGATGGGAGCAGGGTTGGCGAGAACCAGGATTGGGAACAGTAGGAAGACTGGAATATGCATCTTGAGAGAGGATAAATTACTGTTCTAGAGGTAGATATGAGAAAAGCGGTGATTCAGAGGCTGGATACGCCCTTCATATCTTGTGATGAGACGATGAGGGGGCTTCTTTTATACCATAGATCCTCTATACAATATATACTCGGGGAGCTAGTTGCATTAACTAGCTACGAGGTCTATTGTGAGGCGGGATTATATACCAAAATCCCCGCTGTTTGGCATTATAAGTTACGCCTCCGGCGTAGCGAACCGAAGGCTGCATAACAAACAGCCTGCAAATAGCCGCCTTGCGGTCCCACCTAAGAACTGGACAGTAAAAGTATCTTGGCATGCACTATAGGATATCCCTCAAGTGTTGCGGTCATCTTAATAGCTCTTCGAAGTAGGGATATGGTACTTGAGCAGTCGAGCATTATACAGGGGTATACGTTGGTGTAGATTTCACAATCAGCCTTGAAATACTCACCACGCCAACTAAGTTGAAGCGTCTCAATATCATGAGGTTAGTGTGCATGAATGCATACTGACACGGTTCCTGTATATAGCCATCACGACTATGCACTCGTTACATATCTGGTGTATCCTGAAATTTCTTTGATATCTGCAGATTGGTTATGATAGCAAAAGGTATCATATGCATGCAGGCAAGCAAAGCAAACTAGCCAAGAGTCAGGTTTGTAGGCAGGCTTTTTATCCGCTATCACCTCAACTTCCATTGACAGTTTAGGTGAAGAAATTTCACCTAGGATCTCTCAAACGTGGTAGTCAATTAGTATCGGGGGAATGTTGAAGAGGCCTAGTAACGTTGGTATTTCATGCACGGGCGATATTAGTTAATGGAGAGTGTAGACATTAAAATACGCCAAGAGCAGTGTGCATTGTAAGCTTGAAGATATATAGAATTGCTCATGAAGAAAAGATGAACGCCCACCAAGGTCGCTGCCTCCTGCTGCTAAATCTATCACTTTTTGAACCCAGTCTAAGGTCAGAGGAGACCTTGTGCATGTGAAGCTCGCTGGGTATTGTATTGCTGCTGTTATTATTATTATATTTGGTATGGTTCAATATGTTCATTGGTATATTAGGTGATGGGGTGGTAGGAAGGTCGGACTGCGGCTGGCTGGGTACCGTGTGATCAACAGGACCATCGCAAAGTTGGCAGTGAACCTGACGTTGAGCATACCGCTCCATGAGCTTCCCTGCTGCGTATATACAGCCACCGTAAGCATAACGAATAAGGGAGTCACTTGTGAGACTGCCAATAATAAACACGTCATTGGCTACCTCGAGATCGTTCACGGCGGCAGATTTGAGAGTATCTTTGGCAATGGATGCATCTTGGGATTGGTCAAAGCCGGCGCCGAGTATTTCACGCTGAAGCATGTGGTCAAGATAGGCTAGTGAGCCCTTTCGGCCCACGGCGTAGGATAAGCCGGACACACGGCGAGTGATTGTGGAGCCGTCACTACATCGAAAAGTGACAATACCTTCGGTGCCATCGATCTCCACATCCACAACGAGCGTGTTGGGCAGGGCTTCATAGATATCATCCCAGTCGCGAGTGGTGAGAAAGGGAGAGAGAGAAGTTTGGTTTCGTTTGTTTGGTTTGGAGCTAGTGAATTTGGCCAGCGTGCTGCGTTTCATGAGCTTGTATATTCCGGCGTATTCAGGATACGCTTGCTGGTGGCAGCTTCTAAGCGGAGAAGGGTTTGTTTCCGGCTCCCATTTGAAGATGTGAATGATCTTCTGGTCTCGGGGAGCAGAGATAATGATGTCAGCCGCTGAAAAGCCAGAACCGATGACAAGAAGAGGTGCCTTTTCTGTCGTGGATACATCTGGATGAGCTGGAAGAGAGAGTAGTGGCTGGAGGAGAGGTCTTGCAGGTTTGACTTCGGTGAATATGCCAGATGCGAGGACAAGGTGTTTGCAATGAATGCGGTGTGAGGAAATGTAGAAGCCATCATCTGTTCGAGAGACACCAGAAACCAGCCGTCCGTTTTGTATGGAGTTGCCGATACCAACAGCGGCCGGATATGCGGCCAGGTACTCTGCTATTGCCAGTCTGGATGGTCGGGTATATGAAGGCATGTGGACACCATGAGTAGCGTAGTAGTGATCGTAGAAGCTGTACCCTGGCAAAGAGAGCATCCCCGCGTAACTGAGAGACTGGATATCCCATGTGGTGCCGGGAGGACACTCGGTCCACTGGCCACCGGGCTGCAACGCATCACCAAGACAGAGATGGGGAACCGCACGCTGGGGATCGTGATGCCAGGAGACGCAGGATGCTGACTCGCGATCATCGGTCTCGCCAAACGGCCGGACGAGCGAGTCAACCAGGGAGTTGATGGGCAAGGACTGCGTCGAGTAGGAGAATCGGGAGGCTTCGAAATGGTTGGTCAGGCGGGCAACATCGAGCCGGAGAAGCTCCGTGGCATCCCTCAGCTTTGCATGCAATATGGGATCAGGATGAGGTGAGTCGAGGTTGTAGTAGGGGATGTTTCCATGTAGAATATAGGATAGAATCAGAGCAGAGGGGCCATTTCCTAGACAGCAGTGTTAGCGTTGCTAGTCTATATTCTATACAACTAACACAACAATACAAAGCCCACCACTTACCGACGATAACTGCGTCAGTGAATGACGAGTCAGACCGTTGCCCGTCCATGGTAAATATATAGGAGGGGAATTCAGGTTGTCAGCGAGGGGAAAATAGGATGGCAGGAGAGTGGTATATCCTGCGGCTGTAGAGCCACCCGCATTTCTCTATGTCTAGAGCAGTGAAGAGACACGAAGAGAGAGAGAGAGAGAGAGAAAGACAAGATATGGCTGCCTCTACCTCTATAACCGAGAGAGAAACGAGTGTCTGGCCCGTCTGTTCGCCAGTGGTTTGATGCTGACTCGAAGCTGTGATAATTGCGGCTGTGGTGGAGGTAGTTATAGATCTATAACTAAATAACCGGTGGTGCCGCCCGCCCTGGGCCACGGCTGCATGCTAGCGGACGAGGATAACAAACTCGGGCACCCGCTGCAATATGTACATGCTAATAATGCACTCAACTGAAGGATCCTGCCATCGCCGTCCCGTCCGTCTGATTATAAATCCACAGAGAGCAGAGCCGGAGGTGGACGAGAATCCGGCTTTCGCT
>OJKM01000017.1_pt1 | contig 18977 bp, 17 predicted proteins | sample 1596631 | NCBI WGS metagenome assembly OJKM01 (sample SAMEA3904683, study PRJEB24821) | metagenome | biome: Builtin; feature: hospital; material: surface | place: USA | collected 2013-06-06 | reverse complement strand
GTAGTACCTTATTTTACGAGCATGATAGCATTCATGGAATAGCATACCCATTTCGGGATTCCGCTTCTTGTATGTCACTCAACTGCTTGTAATGTTTCTACTATATACGCGTTGTCTCTTGTCTCGATAAAACCAGCGAGGGATAAAGAAACCCCACACGTATAATAACAACAGTTGATGAGAACCAAAAGTAAGCGTACCCAGTAGTCTAACCATGAAAAACCGAATGCAAACCACAGTATCCAAATGTCCATCCATCTATCGTCCGATTCCCTAATGGAGACAAAATTGCACGTAACAGGGAAACCGCCTGAACAAAAGAACGATGCTTAATAAGGAGAAACAACATCAAAGCGAAAGAACAGCAAAGGCAACTCCAGCGCCAATCCAAGGTTGAAGGGTATACCATCGCCCGAAGATGAAAGAGAGAATGAGAGCTAAATAATGCACGACCTTCCACTGCTAGTAGGACGGAACGTTAAATGCAGTTTTGGAACACCTGAATATAAAACAAAACGAAAAATAATATGCATGGAAGTGGTGGAAGTAGCCCTGGGCTATAATTTATGCTCAAAAGTGGTGCGACCAGAAGAGGTTATTGTAAGGAAATTTGAAGCGAGAGGGATGATATATAGAATGGCACCTAGTCCGGTAGCAGACGTACACCGGGGGAGCCCCAGTGAGTAATATACGGGTATGCAGTCTATAGTTTCTGGATATAATCATGCTAGACTTAATCCAGTGATCCAAGAAACTTGCGCCCAAGGAAAGAAAGGGGCTTTCGTCGTTGTCTGTATTACATATGAAATTAGATATCAAACCTTAGAAGAAAGGAAAAGAAAAAGAAAAAGCCCTAGATAAGAAGTGGTCCTCACCTTTCAGAAGCATCATCAGTGGCATTCTCACTACTGAGAGATGCTCGACTAGTTGTAAAACGGCGTCGAGAGCGACCAGATTTATCAATTGGCTCCTGCTAACCAGTTAGTTCTATGCATGATAATTAGTGGGGCTGTAGCGGGGCTGTTGACTGACATCTTCGTCCTCTAGTGCAGAAGATCCCATAGGACCAATATCAGAATGTGCCGTTTTGCTCCTTGGGGGAATACCCGTAGAGTCCGTGGACGGTGCAGCGCTGGCCTGGAAAGCATGCGAGTTCAAGGATAAATCGGGAGACGCGGACCGTTCAGTTGAGGTACGGCTGGCGACACTATTTGAGCCATCAGAGTGAGGTGTGCTCAGAATTGACTGGCCGTCTAACAATTGAGAAGAACTGGCTAGCTCTCGAAGACGCTTCTGTTGCTGCTTGTTTGGCCGATGATGGGAGAATTTGTTGCCGAGTATTGCGGGTGCATGTGAAATCAAAGCCTTGATTGCATCCTTTTTTAGCCGTAGAGCAAGGTCCAAGTTAGACCACGACTTATTTCGATATTCAAGAACAGGCAGCCTGAAAACAAAGTCGTGGATATCTTCAATATTCCGCTCTCCTTTGCCTTTATAGCTTAAACAGAGTACAACATCGTTGATCTTCACATGAGTAAGGATCATGAAATTTGATGCACGAGATATCATCCGAGAGAGATCATCTGCTCCATGTGCTTTATCTATATGCACTTTGGTTGGCGGTCGCTTGAGGGCAGGCCTTTTTAGTTTCTCTTCAGCTTTATTTCCAGCTTGACTTCCGAGAGACCAATCCGAAGCTTGTCGTTTCAGCACAGTAAGACTATCAGCAGATGCTTTCTTCGCCAAAGTACGACGGGTAGGCACCTGCGATGTAGAACGACTTCTATCATCTTCAGTGTTACGCTTCTGGGGAGCCGGATCTTTGATGATTGGAGTCATCAACATGGACATTTTAATCCTTCCGGGCGAATGAGAACGGCGTTTGTCAGGCAAGGCCAGAGTAGGCATTAATCGTTGCTCAACGGTACCTAGGCGAGAAGGTGGCCTTTCATCCGCAGATGTACTGGCCGTGCTCATCGCTGGAGTATTAGCACCACTGGTTGTGTTATCAACTTCCGAGTCATCGCTGGGCGGATCTATCTGTTTGATCATAAATGGTGAAAAACTTCCATTCTCAAAGGCGTTTGGCCCGGCAGCTGGGAAAGCATATTCGAACAGCTTCTGACCCAGCTCTCTTTCCAGCTGTATCTTGAGAGGGAAGAGAGTAACTTCAAAATCATTGAGTACGGGTATTCCAGCAATAGCCTCTAGCATATACCATTTGACTTGAAGCATTTTACCCTCGTCTTTTGGGCGAGTTCCTCGATGGTTGTCTTTGTATGGAAGGATAACTTGAGGATAGAGCGCCTCCGGTAGTAAGTTAAGCCCGTATATGTTCCCAACTTCTATCGTGTTATAATTTGACCCGTCACTATTATCCGTTCTACCGTATGCGGCGTCTCTTAGTTGAAATTCCGCGATCGGCTCTTTACTGTTCGTCATGAGATGCCAAACGATTTCCGTTGCAGCAAGAGTCCAGTGTAGTAGTCCACTAGATGCCGATTTTGCGCGGTCATCACTCTTTCTTTGAGATGTTGTGATGGCTTTCATCATGAAGAACAGTTCATCTTCACACGTTATCAGGTCTTTCTCTAGTGACACTCGGTCCGCTAACCCTTGCTTGTCAAGGTATTTGCCGCGGATTTGGAACAGGCTTTTGATCTCCTCGAGATAACGGATTCGCTGTTGGAGACGATTGACAATTTCTGGCGCACCTCGAAGATCACTAAAGTCAGATGCCAGCATAATCTTTTCCAGTTTCTCGGCCCGAACTTGCTCTCGGGGTTCACTGTACATGAGCAAGTCAAGGGCAATAATATATAAGGAGTAGTACTGTGAAGAATCACAGATCGCCCGCACTTGTGGGAAGTCAACAGTGATTTGGTCGATTCGATGTTCTGTAGGGTAGGCGGCATGCCTATCTTCAATTACTGACTCACCAGCGACCTTCTCGTTGAATTTCAGTCGCAAGGTATTGAACTTGTCGTAGCGTAAGCTTGCAGATGTTTTCTGGATAATCCTTGAGAACCCAGAAAGGTCAATATCAAAGTCGAACATGGCTTCCACTGAGACCCACGGTGGCCATGACGTGCCTGGAGCGTTTCCGTATCCATTTCCACAGTATATATGTATATGGCTAGAGAAACTCTTTTGGTCTGCGACGAAAAACTGAGCGCTGTCCATGCTAAGTGTAAACTGGCGTTGTACCAGTCCACTAACATCATCAGAGACTCTGTGTTTATCCATAATTGACACGACCTTTAGTTGCATTCCTTTAGCGGTAACAACAGCCACAGATTTCTTATTCTTCTCGCTTTGCAACTGAATTTGGGGAGCAATGAGTCTCAGATGATAGCTGTTCTGCGGTGTGAATTCAGGAGAGATATTGCTACTCGATTTTGAGCTTAGAGTAGGATGCTTGCTCTCTCCGGGAGTAGGCAGTTCTGCATTCACAAATCGACTTGCATCATTAAGGAGCTGTTCAATGCGCTCTTCGGTCGACATGTCGTCATCTCTTTCAATCTCGATATGAGAGCGAGGTTCAACATTCCATGGTGTTTGCTGCTTTTTGCCCATATGCCGGCGTTTTGCCTTGACTTGCTCGTCAACGATATCAAGGATGAACTTCACTGCACGCCGTGACATGTAGTACACAAATCCACGTCTCTGGTTGACTTGATGTATATATCGCAGAATTATGTTTCTCAAGGAGTTGTTCCATTTCAATTGTATGTTATGAATGACGAAACGGTTATCAAAGTCGCTCGCGAACTCATCCTCCGTCGAGGATATTAGAAGATCGGCGTTTTCGCTGCAGCGATGCGAAGACCCATTAGTGTTACCATTTTGGACAAAATGCATTTCAAGCCGTTGCAGTTCATCCTGAAGGAATTTTCGTCGCTGTTCGAGGGAAAGTCCGTGTCTGACCAGCGTTTCATATTGCCTTCGAGACTCTTCATCGGCTATACCATCGCGGATAGAACGCAGCTCAAATTCGCCAACAACACGGTGATGCGATGAAGATTGAGCTTCCAAGACTTTAAGGCGTTCCTTAAGCAACTCGATTTGTACCCGTCGGGGGTCGTGGTCCTGTGACATAACACATACATGCGTAGGCTCATCTCCAAAGGGACTGTAACCTGGCTCATCTGGCCCTACTTTGATATGATCCGTTTGGCGGAAGAACGAAAACCGAGGCGAATAGGCCAGTGGAAGAATTTGCGTTCTCGGATTGCTTTCTACCGGAAGAACCCAATCCAACTCGACAAAATCATCCATATCAATCCAGTTCAAATCCTCGTCTGGAATAGTAAAGTTTGATATATCTGCAGGCTGAGATATACCAGGGTAAGTTGGGCTGATTCCATCCTTCTCGCTATCACTGTCTTCAGCAGAATTACCAATTGATGATACTGCGCGACAGTCGGCCGAAATGAAATCCAACTGTGCTCTATTGATTTTCATGGAACTTGCTCTCGTCGGTTCAAGCCGTCCTTTGACCACGGTAGTATACTCTCGCCGCTGGTGAAGGTCGAGCATGAAGCTATCCAGCCGCACTTTCAGGCCCGTTGCATAAACAATATCTTCCTTGTAATCCTCCGGATCCTTATGCTTGTAAATGTGGGAGACGAAGAGCGGAGACAAGAAAAGTTTGTACTTGATAGTGCCGAGATGACGACTAAATTTTTTACTTGTCTTCGTTAATCCAGGGAAAAGAGGTCCTTGACGGACTGGAAGTGACATCACTCCAGAAAAGAGAGACCACCAGCTAAAGAAATGGGTAAAGAACTTGGGGGTAAGATGGACGGTGTTGTATGAAGCCGATGGCTCTCGGTTCGTAAGGGTCCACTCTCGAGCAACAGGTGCAACGACAGCTAACGAAAGATGTATGTGATTGCTTCTAAACCCACGGAATGCATCATAGTCCTATTAAAGGGTCAGTTTCATCCTAGAATCAGTATATAGGATTGAGTGACGGCTCACCTTTAACTCTTGGGGGCTCAGATACATGGGGTTGCGTAGGACAACCTCGTAATGAGGCTTGAAATCAAAGCATCGCTCTGCACCATTCGCATTTCGTTCAAACACCAAGCCTGCAAGCCAGCGGACGTTTCCTGAAAGCTTCATTATCACCTTCTTGAACAATGCATCACTCTTCCCGAATCTAGCGGTGCCACTGTTAAACGATGGTGATTCATATGAATATCTTGCTTGACGATTATAATCAGGAATAGCAAGCACATATTCGCCGCTTGTAACTGCAAAAAACTCTTGAGGGTCGTCATTCGTACGGATTCCCCATTGAACATCTTTACGCCAGCACATGACGAAACCCGCACCAAAGCCGGTAACAATGTATGGATCACGGGAGCCTACAGAAATTAACTGTCAGCGTTCGTCACAATATGAAGCATGAATTAAAAAAACTATGGCTTACCTTTTAATCTGAAATGGACATCGCCATCTCCTTTCCAAACCCATAGTAACCTTGAGTGGAAGCTTAGCCGTATCTTGTCCCAGAACCCAACTCGCTCCGAGGGATCTATCTCGGGCTTAGTAAAATTCTCAATAATCTTCATAACGTCCTGGATGACCGGTTGGTAGGACATTCCCCAAGATATCGTGGTAGGCTGGTTGGTGTTGATTTCAATTGTTGGGTTAGAATAGGTTTTCACGGGAGCAACCGTCCTGCGAACGTCAAAGGAAAAGCCATCCTGCATTGTGCCATCAGAAGCAAGGGATGGGGGAACAATATTAACAATAACCTGGCGAGAAGATTCGGGTCCACGAAATTCTTCGGCTATGACAAAGTCTGTCTTTAGGGACCAGGCTGGAACACGCGCGGACTGTCCAGGGCCTAACGGAGGGATATGGATTAAATCAAGTGGGTAGTCTCTTAGGTTGAATCTAGCTTCTCCCATATCCAGTCGGATGCTCATCGGTATCAATAAAGCATACTTCATATCCAAAGGCATGCCTTTCCCAATCCTATGCAGATACTGGGGATATTCATGAAGTGGAAACGACGGTGCATCCAGAGTGAATCCAAAATCTGTTATCCTGATGGCAAGTAAACCTGGTCGGCTTGGGATTGGAATCACCCCCGGAACCTCTGGCATCCCATCAGGAGGTTTGTCAGCTCCAACGAAAAGGGACCGGAGTTCTCTAACTGCTGCATTCTGAAACCGAATTGAATTATCGATTTTTTTCTTCCAAGAGCGCGCGTTGTGAGCTTGTAGTTGGTTCCAAGCCTCATCCGCGGATAGAATACTACAGTCTGAGAAACTCGGTAACTGGCTAGTATCATATCTCCCTTTTGTGTAGGCATTTCTCCCCCTTGATCTAGAACGTTTCCTCGGCCGACTATCTGCGCTAACGCTTCTTGGGTATTCACCACTCCTACGAGAGCTTGTATAAGGCCTTTCTGTGAATGACCTGCCATTCTGGCTTCTGAGACGGAGAGTGGCATAACGATCGTCTTGACTTTCTCTTACTTTTTTCAGCTTCATATGATATGCTTCCTCGCGTGCAAGACGTTGCTTCTGCTCCTGAAGACCGAGACGATAAATACATCCGAGTTTCCATTCGAATGGATCGTCTTCTATCTCAAAAACCATGGACTTGCTACGCAGTGATATTTTGGGTACGCATTTTGGTCCACTTGGGGGCTTTGTCACGCTTGGAGAGCTTGATTTAGTCTTCATGCGGTAGTTGAGTAGTTCCAGTGCCTTGAACGTGTTGACAAAATTATCAAACACACGGTACATTATCATGTGCGGAGGAACAGCCACTCGAATAAAATCAGAGGAGATGTCGTATGACTTTGTGGTACCCAAAGTCTCTGCCTGCTTCGTCCTGCTCTCTCGAAGCCCAACACGAATACCTCCAACACTGATGATTCTGGTCCAAGTCCCTTTGGCCTTTGGAGATTCCACATGCAGTCGGATCAGGTGCGACCGGATAAAAGGCGGTGACCAACGGTGCCGACCTGCAACAAGCCCATACACCTGAAGCAGTATCCTTGGATCAGATGGCATCACACCCTGGACCTGTATAGAAGGAACTTTGATATCAAAAGTAGTGAGTTCGACTTTCGAAGACTTTCCATGTGCTCTCATCGAGGACAATCTGCGTTTCGGTCCGCGCGGGTTCACCTCAAGAGTGGAATTAAAAAATGCATCACTAATAGTAGTCGCAGCAATACCTATTGCGTAACATCGATAGAGTGAATGTTTGATAATAATCTCGTTGATGATAGAATTGACATGGAAGATAGGGCCTTGAAGATCGCTCGAAGTGGTCAGGGCTATCTCGAATTGAGGCACCGATAGGAAAGCGTCTGGTTCCATATAGTCTACTGACTCCATGATAAAACTCTCTAATTGGCTGACATTGAATGTTACTCTCCTACCATCCGACGGACGGGAATAAGACTTCCCAGAGGGTGAAGTAGGCGTAAACCTGAATGGGTCGTCCGAGATAGCAGAGTGGCTAGGAGTCCGGCGCCGCAGGGACCGTGGGTTTGGCTTTGGCTTTTGAAGCTGATACTCCACTGACCATTCACCCAGATGAAGGACAATTCCTCTGGTAGCAGAACCAACAGTAGGATCTGAACCGGCAATTTCAATGCTAAAAGCTGAGGATTCGAATTGGAAACGAATAAGCCAAGGGGGCAGGCGCCTTAGAACGCTAGGCGTATCATGAGAGGAATTATGTTTCGAAGGAATAAGCCTCTTCAGCTGCTCAACAGCTTGGTGAAGGCCACGAGTGAGTTCCCCGCTAAGTATATGGATTGAAAATGAGTTCATGGAGCCTGAAATAGCAACCGCAATCTCGGTGGTTGCATTTATATAACACTTTAGGTCCATTGTGTCCGTGGCTAGTAGACGATGCCTAACGCCTGCGGCTGTTTGGTAGTAAATTAGATGAGAAGATATACGGTATGTGGCGACCAGGGAATAGAGGGCACCTTCTGCAACAGAATGAGAAGACTCGACGTCAAGGGAAATAGAGGATATAGATGAAACAAGAAGGTTATAGTCAGAAAGAGTTGCTGAGTCTGAGGTGGGGAGCGCAAATCGAAGAACGGGTTCGTGGACCGAGAGTTTGATTACAGCCTTCGGCAGAAGACGTGACATAAGGAAGTGACTTTTTTGAGAACTAGAACGTGGAGAGGATCCTCTCGCCTGTATCAAGGCTAGGATGTTTGATAGATGTTTGGGTTCCAGGTCCACGGAGGGAGATGTAACAACGAAATTGGCAAAAATGACATTTGAATTCCGCTCAGCGGCATCTCGGTGGCTGCCAGCCAATGCCATTGTTTTAGAAGGGAGGGTTGTTTTGATGGTTGTTGTAGCCATGGGGATGTATATCAGCTTATCATGCTCATCTATATTCTCACCCAGAGATACTGACGATGAGATGGCGGCTATCAAAGCCTGATGGGCAACGTCGTCACGCTGAAAGTACATTCTGTGTGATGGATGGGCTGGGTCCATTCTATGAAAGTCAACACCCACCTCGTGAGTGTAGAAATTTAAATAGAGGGGCTTTTCCATGGGCTCTGGATTTTCCACGGTGCTTGAGACACGGAAGAAACTCAAAGCGAGTTGGAAGTCCTGGATTCCGCGTATTAAGGAGGTAAGGAACGCCTTCGATTCAGTAAGATGATGGGACATGACCTCCTCTTGATGGATATCCTGCTGTTCAGTGTCCGATTCTTCCATGATATTTCCCAGAGCAGTTTCGTCATCAGTGTCTTCGCAAGAAGTTCCAGCGTCTGGAGTCATATCATCTGGTAACGAAAGCAGCTTCATCCGTAGTAGGATAGAACGGACATCGTCATACGGGATATGAAACCTCCCCACTTTGACCGAAATAGAGACCTCCCGTAGCCCTTCCATGCCATTTTGAAGAAGTCCATGAACATTAATTCCGATATTATCAAATATCTCCTTATGTTCACAGCCATCTACCGCCAGGAGTATATTGCGGGCGTTAAATATCCATTCTGGAAAACGTTTCTCTTCCGAAGCATCTTCGTACTGTCGAAACTGCTTTCCACCTTGCATAACTTTACGCCTAGCATCCAGGGACATGGTGAGGGCGCCAATATGAAGTTCTCCTGCATCTCGTATGCGAAGTGTAGTCTCTGTAGCCGAGATATCAATCAAAGCCAACCATTTGATCTGTCTGAGCAAACGTTTCAATCTCTCCTTAACTCCCTTCAGGGTCTTCCACGTCCTCTCCCAGGACGCTGACTTCTTCCTGGTCTTTCCATCACTGCTAGCATTGCCGTTACCGTTACCCACGACATCACTCTCTTGCGCAGCTCTAGTTCCATCCTTTGCCAGGCCCTCTGGCGTATGTCCAGCAGTAGCGGCAGCAGTGGCAGCTCTGCGACGCGAGCTCGCAAGGGCCTTCAAATCAAGCGCGACAGTAGCTCGTTTAATTCGCAGGCTAACGTATGTAGGCTGGACGAGCGAGGGTCTATGCACCGAAATCCCAATACCTCCGAACTTGATATAAACCCCCTCCCGCGGCGAATATGCGATGTGTCGTAGTGAAAAGTAGCCGATCCGCTGTATGGAGACGCCGGTAGCGATGCGGATGATCGCGAAGAGAACAAAGGAGGAGATATAGATGAGGACGAGAGCGACAAACACCGTCGTAGGGCTCAAAGAGGCCATGCCAAATGGCAGAGGTCCTAGGGCTCGAAACATTGGTCAATCCATGCGGCAGGAAGGACGACGCTACATGGCACCGAGCTACCACAGCGAGCTCCAGAGACCGAAAACCTCTCCAGCAGCAGGCTGTATATGCTCATGCTCAGTGCAGTCCAGCAGTAATAGCCCGTAGAAAAGCAAGCAAAGGAGAAAAGGGTGTCCTCCTTGGTGCTGGCAGCTTAGTCCGATCGAAGTGGCCGCTAGCAGGATTCGCGTTTCGAGGCTCAATATATAGGGCAAAGTGGCAAGGATGCGCAAAATGCCAGGATCCGACAGGCCAGAGTGTGCACCATTCGCCTTTGGAACGAAGGAGATTGTAGAGACAAGTTATCAAAACTGAGGGTGGGTAGTGGGAAAAAAAAAGGAGCTGTTGAATAGTCGATGATGTATCTTTTTTTTTTGGTGTTGCCGCAGATCTGGTGACCCGCCAAGTCACGGATGGCGCATCTGTCGGAGATATGTTTACCTGAACCACGGTTCTATTTGGTTAACTAGAAGGATAAGTAGCCCGTTGGGCGTCGGGGGGGGCTTAAGGGGATACATTTATAGCTACAGACTCGCCAGGATGCAGGATCTGTCGATGTGGAGGGAGATCTGGGTTGTGGAGGCTGATATTCCATCCTATCTGAAGGTCTAACCAGAAACATCCTGGAAGAAGTACCAAGAAAGAAGCAGAGGTAGAAGAATAAATATTATACATGTCTAAATAGCAAGAAACTGCCCCAAAAAACTCCATATATATGCTTGCCAGTGATGGCATAAATATCAAATCATTACACAAGATCCACTCGCACTGGTAAAACGTGAAAAAATAACTCCGCGCAATAACACACAGGGCGCCCGGTCTAGAATCAAGCAGTGTCCTCTAGCCCAGCAGCTCTCTCAGCTTTCTGCTCGCGACTTTTACCGCACTCGAGTGTTCGACACTGGCGCGCAAACATTGGCTCAGGCTCATCGGTAGGGACACTGCGACCCTTGATCGTAACTGTCTTTCCGATCTCTCCCTTCAGCGTTCCCAGGCCTATCTGTCCTACCATTGGAGATGGCCATGGGTCAGGGAAAGGCGGAAATGTCTGCGTGTATACCTTCTGCACTCCGTCGAGCCAGAATGTTGTGATTGGAGACACCTGCGTAGGTACGGTTGGCACTGGATCTGGTGGGGCATCGACAATAGCTCGTTCCTTGATAATTGAGTCTGATGGTAATGGGGGGTTATCGTGTACTTCGTCAGATCGTTGTCTTATGGCAGGTGTAGGTGATGACACGGATGGGGCGCGGTCAGCGGCGAAAACGCTGGTAGATAGAAGAGAGCATATAGCCAGCAGGACTGGACCCTTTGAGAACCACATATTTTGTAAACAAATACACAGATATAAGGCCGATGCGAGTTGGATAGATATTCAAGGAGGTGGTCGATAGTTGGCGTTGACTGCGTGGCGAGTGCGTGCGAGTGCGCGCTGCGTCAATTCAGGCGAGCTCGAACGGAAGCTGTCAGCGAGATGAATAAGGGATTATGAATAACTGACGCCGACCAGCAACCAGTTTAGATAGTATTCATAGCTGGCCTGTCGTTTGGTTTGATCCGTTCGATGTTTTCGATGTTTGATCAAAGTTCGCTCCCTTTTCTGCTGCTGGCGACACGTAAGATGGTCACGTGGGAGCTAGTATTAAATTTAAAACCTATGCAAATCTGTCTCACCAGGAAAGCTCGACGAGAGACAACGAGAGTTGATGAGGCCAGGGAGATGTTGGTAGAGATACATGGGCGGCGATGGTGCTGGCAGTCACAGCTAGCCAGGCACAGGAGCTGGAAGGAGGCTGGATGACGGCGGTAGCGAAGTTGGTGGTGAAGTAGCTAGTTATCTGACATGGATTCAAGAAGATCACAAAATGATATGTAGCAGGCTATCAAATCATTCATCTAAGATCTTGTCCCAGTCGGGGGTAACGACGAACTTGCCAGTGACCTGAGACATGGCCCAGAGCTTCTTGTCGCGGATCGAAGCGCTGCCGTCAGCGGCCCCAGCCATGTTGTCCGACAGTATCACGGCATCCTGTATGAAGCCGACGGTGCTGCCCTTCGTGAGCTCAAAGCTGACGCCGCCCCAGTCAATGGTTGCTTTGCCGGATCGGTGTATGTTCAGCTTCCCTACTCGTCCGCGCGGCAAAGTGCTGTTTGTTGCTGTGACGAGAGGAGGTGCAGTGCTCGCTGTGGAAGCCGGGTTGACAGCGCCTTCTTCCTGCTTGATAGTCACAGAGCCCTGGGCTGCCGGGGCTGTACCAGCAACAGGCAGAGGTGTAGCAGTTTCAACAACAGCTTCATCGGCTTGCCCAGCTGCTCCGTTCTTCTCAGGCGTTGGCGGCACTAGGTTGGGGGTCATCGGGGGGAACTGGAGTAGAAATAGCTGGCCCTGGCGTTCATCAGTTGCTGGCTTTGCAGAGGTCTCTGCGTCATCCTCATCCTTCTTCCCAACCTCAGCAGTGGCGGAGGTATCAGGGGCATTTCCTGCCGTTGTAGATAGGCTCCCGAGTGTGGATTTCAAGTAATCAATGTCCTCTTCGTAACGGTCATATTCCTGTCGCTCCTCTTCGGTCTGTAGCTTCTTCTTTGGATCCTTGACCTTTCTTGGTTTAACTCGTGGTTTCGGGACAGCTTTTTCAGACGGAGCGGGAGGGACACTATCATCAATGGTAGCATCGTCATCAGTGGGTTCTGCTTTGATCTGAGGGCCATCCGACGTAGGGTCAGTCTCTTTTATATCTCCCATAACCACATCATCGTCACCTCCATCAACATCAGACTCAGACTGGTCATCCTCGACAAAGAGGCTATCATCCGCAGCTCCAGCCTTCTCCTTAGCCTTTTTCCTGAGCTCAGCAGACTTGCTTAAACTTGAGCTTGATTCAGTGGGAATACCAAGGGAGCGTTCAACATGTTCATGCCTCTCAACACGCACCGGCCGAAGTCCACGGCTTCCACCCGTAGGCGTAGATTTTCCCATGGACGCTTTTCCCTTCGTCATGGCACCGGCCTCGAGTGCCTCCCCTTCCGAATCACTCTCGAAGTTGATATGGTCGATGCTAAACCGTAGTCCGTGATCACTTCCTTCGTCAGAAGAGATATCTCCACCAATCTGTTCTCCGTCTGCACCGGCTTCATTCTTCACTCCATAAAAGCCAGATATTTTACCAGAGCGGCCGCCTTTACCCTTCCAGGCGCCTCCATGTCTTCCTGGCCCTGTTCCTTCCCCTAGAGGTCCAGATGCACCACTCGCGCCGCCCCTGCCACGCCCTCTGCCTCTGCCTCTGTCTCCTCCTCCTCGTGTTGTCCGTCGTGCAGCATTGGCCGCAGATATTCTTTCCCGTAGCCTCTGAGCTTCAAGATTCTCTAGCGCATCTCTTTGTTCTTTGCTCTTCCGTGTCACCACCTTCGGCTGGAATTTTAGTGTTGGCTTGGGTGTTGAGCCGTCCGCATTCAGTGGCACCAGACTGCCGCCTGGCGTTCGCTTCTTGAGAGATTGTAATCGCTGCACCGGTCGTCCTCTGACGCTCGCTGAGCCCCCACGGCCCGTGCCTCCTGTCCCCGATGGCCCTGGAGTAGCCGAGGAGCTCTCTGAACTGCTTGGCTGCCCTCTTCCAGCGGGTGGTCTATTTGGCGGGGGATTTGGCGGCATGTTTCTCGACTGAAAGGGATATCTAGAAAACAGATAAAAATAGGTAAGAGTATGCGGTCGTGTGAGACGAATTGATCCTATTAGAAAATTCGTTAAGAAACGCCGGGTAAGCGTCAACCAAAAGCTCTTTTGCACAGCTTCAGCTTGTTTGCGACAAAATATGAAATTTTGAAGTCATAATTCGGCGTAATTTTCTTGTGTATGTTCATTACAATACACACCAAATATTTGGGATTGGCGTCAGATTTGTATGCGTATTATTACAAAAGTTACCGGCTATTGATCGGCTTCAACGCTCTTAATATAGAATGTAAGAAGCAGTATTGATATTTTCAACCCGTCCATTGAATCCAATAAATAACAAAGAAAGGGACTATTTTGGTCGATAGGACAACCATACGGAAGCCCAAGCCATAGCTGCAGAGAACACAAGAGACCCGAAGCAATATTTTTGCTGTTTCCTTCAGGCAATATCAGAGGCAAGATGCGACTGATACAGCCATTAGCCAGAACCCCCACTACATCAACTCAGAGAGACTCGATGAGACTGAGAGAAAAATGAAGAGATATGAAGGAAATAAAGGAAATCAAGGAAATTTTGAAATTCGAGATTAAACAAGACAACGACACCGCAGTAGGTACATGACTGTAGAGAGCGAAGGCGCAAGTAAAAGGATGTAAATGCAGTACAAGAAACACACAAAACTCGCAGCGCCTTTGATGTTAATGACAGTCGCAATTGGCATAAGGAAAAGCTGATGGCCGGATGATACTTGCAGCAAATAAACACAGAGAGGTAGATGAGGATGTTGGATTTCGACAGTTGGTAGTTTGAGACGAGAGGTACAAGGAACAAGCAAGCCACCGTTTGACGAAGAAAGAAAGAGAAACAAGAAAAACAGGAATCAAAGTCTATGATAATGATAATTTGATGTTAACAGCTGCTTCGGGGGAGGGGTGTTGGTTTGTCTGTTTGTTGCTGGTATGAACAAAAGTCGTAGGTATAGCCGAAACTCGAATAGCAGGAGGCATGCATTGGTAATGAAAGAGTATGTGCTCGCACAAAGGAATATTCGATGCTGCAGGTTGTTACTCGAAAACAGGGAACGTCAAGGCAGTGGTGTGACGGCGAGAGTAGAAGGTCTCCCTGAACCACTGAGGGCTTTCACAATCAGCGCTTTCGCTTCTTGTTCTTGTCCGGAACCGTTGCCGTGGTGGATGAAGCAGGAGTTTGGGCGGCGGTGTCTTGTGCTTCCTGAGCCTTTGCAGCAATGGCGGCAGGGTCCTTTTTGACAGAAACACCCATGTGGCGGCCATATCGGCCCTTGCGACCGTTATTCTCGTCCTCGCTAATGCATCCCTCGATACCGATGCCGGCATCCTTGCATCTCTGGCAGGGGCGCTGACGGTCACAGCCCTTCTTGCTCTTTCGGCATCTCTGGCAGCGTGGCTTCGTGGAGAGATCTTCCTCATCAGCAGCTAGCTGGTTGTGGAAGTTGACACCTCCCTGCTGAGCGGTGGCTGGGAGTATTGGGGGTGGCACCGGTTTGGCAGAGCTAGTTGGGGCTTGTTTACCCTTGCGAGACGCAGGGGCAGAGCGGTTCTTTGCATTGCGTCCTCCTTTAGCCGTAGAGGTTTGTTTGGCGCCGGTGCCCTTGGCTGAGGTTGCAGCAGTGGTTGCTGCGCTGGCTGATTTCCTTGCACGCTTGGTTCGAGAAGACTGTGCCTCATACGATGGGTCATCATCATATTCGCTCTTGATGTTATCTTGAGAGGCGAGATTTTGGTATTCACCATCGATATCATCACTAGCTGGATCGCTGCTTTCACAGCTAGGAAGGATCTCGTCCAATGTCTTGTGTTTCTTGGACAAGGCTGGGAGGGAGCCACTTGATGCACGACGCTCTCTAATCTTGGTTGGCAGGTCCGTCTCATCACCACTGACATCAGATATGTCCGTGGTTGCGCCGGTAGAAGAGGCGGCGTCGGCGATACCACTGAACGCATCGTCAACAGTGGAAGTGGAGTTACGGCCGTGGGAGAAGTTGGAGGTGTCTCCGAGCCTGATGAGCTGCATGGCAACGTCCTCGTCCGAGATGCAACTAGCAATGGTTGGATCAGGAGTAGGCAAGATGCCATGGCCATTCACTGGGGTAGCATAGTGTACCGCCGAGTTGGAGTTGGCTCGATTCCGTAGCCTGTGGCCATGATGTGGTACAGTGGGAGTCGCATATGGGTTACTCCCGCTTCCATTCTGAAGAGAATGCAGTTTCTCGTGGTTGCCAAAGCCCTGGGGGGAGGAAAGCGCCTGATAGCCGCTGAAGGCGTTCTGGTTGGGTCTTGCGAATGGCGAGGCATCGGGCGCAAGGGAGCGTCGCTGGGGAGAAATGGAGGATGCCGAAGTTGTGCGAGGCACTTGTGGAGGAGCAAACAAGGGAAGTTCCTGGGATAAAATACATTAATATCGAGATTAGATATGGAAACAGGTGGGTTAATGTCTGCAGAGCTTGATACTTACGGAGCTCTCGAACTTCGGGCGCTTCCTTCTGCCATCTTGGAGGATGTTTTCCATGCTGATATCAGCACTACCAAAGTGCTCACTCTTGGGCCTTCTTGAGCCGTTTACTGAGCTATGGCCTCCATCACTGTCACTGCAAGGCATATGTGCGTCATCATGGAAGCTTCCATGGGTGCTTGAGCCACGGCTCTTGACACCTCCTCGAGATGACTTCTGCCTCGAGGCGCTTCGGCGACCTCGGGCAGGAGGAGAGACACTTCGCTTTCCAGCAGCAGCGCGCGAAGTAGGACGGGAGACGGATTGGCCATAGTTGATAGCCTGGTTGCCCTGGGGAGGTGGCATAGAGAATGGTTCGCCAAGGGTAGGCCGGGAGTAGTTGTCCATCGGGGAGATGGCATAGTATGACGGCGGTGAGTGTTGTTCGGGGTAATGATGGTTCGGTATCACTCGGACATAGACAGTCATGCTGTTCTTGAGGTTCTCGTACCTGGCAATGAGTGTGTTGCCATCCTGGTCCTCAAAGCTAACGCCGCTGGCGGTGCCTTCGTAGATCCCATAGAAATTTTTGACCGTAGTGACGATGGAGTCGGTAGTGTCATGGGGATAGATCTGGACCCTCATTGGAATGCGAGCCCGCATCTTCGAGGACTCGTCGAGCAGCAGCTCGAAGGCCACATGCTTTGGAGACGGGTTTGAAGGAGACTCATTTTTGGCCGGACGGTCAGCCTGGGGCTGCTCGTCAAAGTATGCCTGGCTCTCGGAGACCGGGCCGCCAGATCCTGACACTTCACAGACATGAGCTGATGGATGCATTCTCACCCGCGGTTCCTGAGGCATATCCGATGGATTATTGCCTCGGACTGCTGGGTGATGGCGTTGTTGATGGTGCAGGTAGGCGAATGCGACGAAGAGGCCTTGGTAGGGTGAGACCGACTCTTTGGTGATGCAGTTCCCATACAAGTTCCGGGGCAAACAGATGAGAGAGGATATGTCAGGAGGTAGGGAATCGAGTGTATAATCCGGTCAGGGAGGCAGATCTGGTCGCAGAGAGAGGGCGATGGAGGTATATCCTGCTGGCTGATGGAAGTGCCGGTGAGAAAGTGGAAATTTCTAGTAGGCAGGATAGCCGGCAACGAGCAAGCGAGCTGTATAAATAGAGCAGAGGGCGCAGTTAGCTGTCTGTAGCGACAATAGAGGGCGGGAGAATAGATAATTGTGTCCTGCCAGCCCGTCAATAGGGCAGACGCTGGCTCCTATTCCAGGCAGACAAAGGTGTGTGTTGTCCCCGGGTAGGGGAAAACATGGTCGCTCGAGACGGCAGGGCGAGCAGACAGGAGAAACGGGAGCACAGCGATACCTACAGCTGGAGACAATGGCGAGGGATGGATCGCAAGATCGCAACGAGACTCTGCTGGGGGTCTGTCCTGTAGACGCTGGGTGCTGGCGAGGTGGTGATGATGGCCTTGGGGGCGCTGTGAGATGTCTGGGTCCTGTCACAGAATGGAGATCAGCGGCAAGAATTATAGAGCGGCTTTGGAGGGCAGACGAGGCCGGCGAGGAGAGAGATGACTTACCGGCAGGCCGTGGCTACTGAGCAGGCGGCAGGACGAAGCAGTCTGGGATATCAGGCTGGTCGAGGAGGTTGTTGGGCGTGCAGCGAGGGTCGAGGGAGGAAGAATGATGATGTGTGGATGTAGGTTGCGAACGAACGGTGGAGGAGGTTTCACACCACCGCCGGCCAGGTCAGCGAGAGTTATCTCAGCTAGTCATGCAGCGTATTATTATTACTATCATTTGCTCCCTTTTTTAAGGCTCTGGACGCAGGCGCCGAACCGGGCTGGGCTGCCTGTGTCTCCTGTTTACGGGCTGCTACTTGGTTTCTACGGCCGGTCTATCATATCCCCCTTCTACTATGCGATGCGCATCCGCTGCCCAAAGACAGAAAAGACTCAGTCAGGATCCTGATGCGCAACTAAGGCACGAGGCCCAATTACGCCTCATGACGCTCCTGCTGCTAATGCGCTCTGAGCTGCTGTCAGGTCGTCTATCAACCGTCAAGCCAGTTTGGTCCGTCAGTCAGGTCACTGTCAGCCCGTTGTTTGTGTCCATCTAGAATCGGCGGAAAGCCCTCTTCCCTCCAAGACAAGTTGATAACTATCAATCAAAAATAAAATAAAAAAAATAAAAAATAAAAAAAAAAGGGCCAGCCCGGAAGTATATGAGCTGGCCGTGCCTCTTTCGCCCGGGAAGTTCGGCGGCCTCCCTCCCTCCCTCTGATCTGATGCTTCTGGGTTGCTGCTGCTGTTAGCCTGCGTGCTTGTTCTTCCAAAGCAGAGCCCGTCGTTGTTAACTAATAATCCTGGGAAGAGAGGACCTGTAACCTAAATGCGCCTGGGATTGGGTCCATTTGCCATGTCTTTGCGACGATCCACCCGAGTTCTGCAGCTTGGGTTGGCCACGCTCAACACCCAGCGGCACACTGCGCAACAAGGGGTGTGTGTGTTAAGTTGTGTAGTCAAACCATACATAGTTTTCGCACCCTTCGATTCGATACGATACGCATTGTTAGCTAGGGAGCAGGGCGGACCTTCAATGCGTTGTTCAAGTATCCAGCGGCTGGGGGGAACGGAGGACGTCGACGGGTTGATCCTCTATCCCACCCCGGCTCTCCCTTCTTTCTCCTACACTTCCGAGACTCCCAAAGCTGGCGGTCCTTTAGTTAAGTGGACAGGGATGGGGCAGAGGGAAAGAGGAGTCAGGAAGGTTTTTTTTTTCTTGAAGAGTAACCCGAGCGATCGAGGAACAGGGCGGTCCCATCGTTCCCTGACGTGGCCGCAGGAGAAGCAGCGCAATAGAGGGCAGCGCAGGAGAAGGAGCTGAGATAGCAATAAATAGCAATAAGCAAACCACCACCACCCCCAACCAACCAACCAACCAACGGGTGGTCAATAGTTTCATGTTTCGCCTGCTCGCCTGCCCTCCCTGCTGGTCGTTCTCGGCGATAGTTGAGATCTGTCTCTTATACACATCTCCGAGCCCACGAGACCAGAGAGGATCTCG
>OJKM01000016.1_pt1 | contig 19093 bp, 21 predicted proteins | sample 1596631 | NCBI WGS metagenome assembly OJKM01 (sample SAMEA3904683, study PRJEB24821) | metagenome | biome: Builtin; feature: hospital; material: surface | place: USA | collected 2013-06-06 | reverse complement strand
GATCTACACGTAAGGAGTCGTCGGCAGCGTCAGATGTGTATAAGAGACAGGAACAGGCCCTATGCCCAAGCATAGATGCGACTTTTTCCGCACTGTATACGCCGACTAAATACTCTGTCCAGGCAGAAATCACAACAACGTCCATCATGTTATTGTCCTCCAAATACTCCCGTCGCATCATGGCCCGCCTCCAATTGCTAAAAAAAGGATAAGAATCGTGTTGGTTTCTGTCGCCATGAGAGATGATCATCGAAATCTTGCCGTGATGGCGCATTATCATAAACTGTTTATCGTGCACATATATAGTTCTCTCAAAAACCTGTGTTTTCATGGCACTCGGTGCGAAACAGCATTAATGGCTTCAGCTCGTGGATCGAAGGACATTCTTGATTTCGATGCTAGATGCTCTATTCCAAGCATAAGCCTTGAAACCGAGTGTACTGCTCCCAAACTCTATCTTCCACTATTGACAGGCTTTCTACTTGACAAATATTGCAAAAGCTCAACAATAGTATGGACGAGGGGGGTGGGTGGAAACGCCCAGGCTCAATACTGCATAACAGAAGAAGGGATACGACGCAAGTTGGCCAAGCGGGCAGCCTGGAACTTCCAGACAGTGTGACACGATATTTTCCTAGCAGTTATATATGACAGCACCCAGAGCGAGTATCGAATATTTTCGCAGTCTTGGATGGCGTGGGTATGCTTCGTATTAAGTAGGGGACGCATTGAATAAGGGTTGGTGCTCACTGCTGTTTTCTAGCATGCTCGCCATGGCTCGAGGTATATGAACAGGAGTGACATAAATGCATAACTAGTTACCTAGTTACGAACCTGCTAGTTATTCTCAGTAAATACGCCCTAAACCCTGCGGCGTGTTGGCTGCGTCCGGGGGGGATTGTTGATTTCTCCCTTTTGCCTTTGATATTTTCTGGCTGCCTTCGCTTTCAAAAGCTTTGCTGTAGGTAATTAACTACATAGTTATACTAGTTCTAGAATAACTATCCATCCGCCTCAAAAGGCGTGAGAAAACTGCTGACCGAAAGGTTAACAATACCGAGACGGACCTGATGGCTTTGACGGAGATTTTATCTAGCCTACTCAGTTACGAACCCCAGGGGAGACGTTCCCAGCATCTCTACTCCGAGATATTTCTCACCTGAATAAATGACATGTTTTGATTGGCATAGACTCTTAGTATCTGAGTAGCCTTGACCTCCCAACATTAGCGTTTCCTCTTTGGTATAGCTAGATCTAATATTGCATGTGGTATTTTTGCATATTCCCCTTACCAGTTCGGTTCTACGCTTCAGCTTTAACATTACCTGTAGCAATTACTATTGTCCGCAGCGGAGGTCCTTTCGGGGGCTTTAATCACGGCCTTAGTATTGATCTAATTAATGGTCTAGTTGGTCCACTCTTGAGTCTTCCCTGGCAATTTGAGGCTTTTTGGGTATGCTGCTTCCGCTGATAGCTTCCTCTTCATTCGCATTGCCATAGTAGTAGGCTGGATGTGCCTTCTCATTATTAATTTTGACTGTTGATTGCCCTCTTTCGAGGCAGTGTGAGAGTTATGTCATCGGTAGGGCAGCACACAGGTCAGCGGGCAGACATGAATATAGACTGCTTGATCATTGATTATATCCTTTTTATCCGTTTAATTTTGCATTAAGGAGAAGAAAAAAAGAGAGATAAGGACTCTGTTACATGACAATCAAGAAAAATAAAAAGAGTGATTGAGAGCCGGCCATGCACTCTATCTTGTTTCTCACTTTCGCTGTCACATTTGATGGAATATCTCCTGGGCGGCAGCATGGAGGTCCTTAGCAGCGTCGGCATTGGATGTCTGGTTAGCGTAGAGATGTTAGCTCATTGCTCAAAATGATAGCCTAATCGGTAGTAGGGAGAAGGGACAAAGTTGCTTTTACATACCCTTAGCAAGAGGGGCACTGTTCGTCCATCCTCGACTCCAGCAATTTGTACGTGTTTTCCAGTGGGCTCCTTGCCCTCTGCGTCTCCTACTTTCATCCCTTTGTAAAGTGGAATGTTGAGGATGAGTCGGAATACGCCGTCAGTGCGCATGATAAATCGGGCAGATCTCTTCGTTGGCTTTGTAGCAGCAGCTCCGCCTTCTTCTTCGTCCCCTGCAGCAGATTCGGGCAATTTTTTCACGTTGAGCTTGAAAGTGCCGATGCCGCGTTCTTTCCATTCGCTACCAGTAAAGTGGAAGAGCTTCCCTCGGACAGAAAGATGTGTCTCTTCATCCTCCTCTCCAGTCTCGGCTATAGGTAAAAGGCACTGTCAGTAGATAGTTAAGGGGTTGACGTTTGGGTTGGAACGGCTTACTCTCTTGTTTGAAGAACCGTGTGTCTTCTTTCTCTTCTTCAAGCCCTTGGAAGGTTTCTCCCGTTTCCTCGTCACCTTCGCCATCATCTTCTCCTTCCTCCTCATCATCGTCCTTCTTTTCTTCCTTTGAGCCAAATGCTTTTGGCTTAGTCGTGGATCCAAAATTTGTTGGTTTAGAAGATGCAAAACTAGTCAGTCGTTCACCAGGTTTTGGTGCTGCCGCAGCAAATCCGCTGGCAAACGAACTCTTTGCAAATGCACTCCCACTGAAAGATGCACCAAAAGGCGAAGGTCCCGAGGTAGCAGCTGCAAATGGGGATGCTCCGGACCCAGTGGAGCTAGTTTTGCCATCTCCTTCACCTTCTGTACTAGGTTTGCTCTTAAAGATGGACGCACCGCCCCCAATTGCGCCAAAAGGAGAGGTTTCGGATCCTGAAAATGCAGCTAATTTCGAGGCTGCGAAGGCAGAAGGATTGGTGCTTTGCTCCTTCGCTGACTGCTCGCCTGGCTTAGTAGGGCTCTGCTTCGAGGCAGCCAAGGACCCAAATGGAGAGGTAGCAGAAGTGTTGGAGAAAGGGTTTGGTAGTGTAGACTATAAAAATAAAATGTAAGCGCACGTATAAAACGTCAATCAACAATCATCTCACGGCCTACCTTCGAAGCAGCAGTGGTGTCCTTTGGTTCTTCGGTATGCCGGTCCTGCGAGTTATCACGGTGACGCTTCTTCTCTGGCTCACCCTTGTCTGCGCGGCTATTAGGTGAAGCTCCCAAGCTTTCCAATCCTGCATTCTCCTTGGAAGGGTCAGCGGTGGAATCATCATTCTCTTTCGCACTTTCGTCGTCTGCTTTTGAATCCAAGTCCTTGTCGAATTGGTCTCTGCTTCGCTTCTTCTTTGGGCTTTTCACCTTTTCTAGCTCGAGTGTGGATGTTTCTGGCTCGGCATCCCGTTCAGGGGTCGTTTCCATTTTCGAATCCCTAGAGCGCTTTCTCCTATGGCCACTTTCTTCGTAGTGACCTGACTGTCCGTCGTCGTTCATCAGGTCATCGAGAGACCGCTTCTTCTTCAGGCGTCCACGCTCGGTTGTATTCGTATCGGTCTTGCTGCCTTCTGGCAACTCGCCGTTCTCCTCGCCCATGCTGGTTTGTTCGGGTGCTTGGTCTGGGTTTGCAGTCCCTGTTCCCGCAATGGAAGTCTCCTTTAGCTTCTGACGGACTGGTCGCTCACCGCCGCCGTCTTTATGGGTGTCAGAACACACTTTCTCGCGGGTGAATTCTGTAATAATTCGTTCGGGGGGATCACTAGGTAGAGTAGAACTCTTCGTACCTTCAGAGTAATCGCCCGTGTCAGGGTCAACGTCTTGCTTCGACTGATGCTGTGGTGGTGATTGTCCGGATGTGTCGTCTATTGAAAATGCAGGCGTCAATAACTATACAGAACTCCCATATTCCAAGAGAACTGCACTAGGACAGTAATTGCTCCAGTCACAGGCTCTTATATCAACGTGCAATGGCTCTAACCGCCCATATATCGCGTGAGGCGCTGGCCTCGCAACTCCCGCGAGGTGAGGAAAAGGGGGCAGGATGGGGGCGGAAAAGTGGTAATGGCAAATGCACACCTTTCAGAGCACCATTCTCCTGTCGCAAGCTATCAGGAGAGGCCATGTCAACTGCTGGATCTGGTTCCGCGGCACGTAGTATCTTCTTCTGGCGTTCGATCTCTGGTCGAATGGGTACTTCGGTCAGGTAGTTGGTTAGCGGGGGGGGGTTCAAGGGACCAGCGAAAAAGGGCTCCGACGTCCGCTTGTGTGGCCGGGCGAAAGAGACGAGAAGCAGGCTGTCTCCGAGCAGAGAGTAGTCTTCGGACGACAGCTTAGACGAGGGCGCTCGACGAGAAAGAGGCGGCTTGTGCCAGCTGAGAACAGAGGAGGAAGAAAGAAAAAGAGCGAGAACAGGTTGTAGGTTGTTGGTTGTTGGTGTTGTTGTTGCTTGCTAAGACCTTGCGATGTTTAATTTTAAGACTGGGGGACTTTTCTTTTCGCTGCTCGTCCGTCTAGTGGAGACAGCACATCAACTCCCGCTGAGATCGGAGGGAAAAAGGAGACAGAGACAGGAAGAGGCGGCAGAAGAAACAATGATGATGATGCTTATGATGCTTAGGACGATGATGATGGGATCTGTCAGACGACTTCGGCGGGCTGCCTGTGGCTAGGCTTCTGCCTGGGCTCACATGGAGCGGACAGCGCGGTCCAAGGCAGACACAGCGAGCAGACGACAGCGAGATGGAGAGCGGACGAGAGAGATCAATAGCCTATGGAATGTCTTGTACAGATATGAAGATTAGGTACATTACGAGATTATCTCGGTGCCGTTTTGAGAAACTCCAGTCTCGACCAAATACCAACAGCGTCAACACCGCTATGAACAGGACACGATATCAGTCCTCGAGCAGCCCCAAAGCCGCATCTGCAATTACTCTCCCTTCTGACGTGGCTGCAAAGCTCAGGATACCCCCCTTGGACCGGAAGTTGACCTCTATCGTGTAGTTGAAGCGGTGGTACGTCTGTCCATCCGACGTGCTCTTGCGCGTCTGGAAGTCGTTGAACGTGGATGTCGAAAAGGCAGGGCATATCTCCCCTACCTTGACAACACGGTGGTGGTCTTCTCTCTCCGGCGGCTCGTCCATGGTGCAGGAGAACATGGTGATGTTCTCGTTCAGCGGCTGGCCCAGCTTGAACGTACTCTGGATGTCCGCCTTCATCTTGAAGTTTTCGTCCAGTCGTTTTCCCTGTACAGCCGGCAGTCAGTCAGGCACGCCTCATCTTATTTCCTGTGACGAGAATCAATTTCTGAATGCATACTTTGGGAATCACCCACTCCATCCTCCCGCTGCACATCTTCTCGCCAGTGAGCGGATCAGTGTACGCATTTGCCTCGGGGTCGATGCCTTTCCTGAATCGTTTTCCCCAAGACCAGCCATAGTGCGCTCTACTATGAGTGATAACAGGCTTCAGCCCTTCTAAGCCGCGCAGACATGCACCCTTGACAATTGCAGCTTGACTAATGGCGATTAGCAATTGCATATGACGGGAAAATCCACCTCTCGGTGCTGCTTACCAGTCCGGTGGACATGTCACAGAGCCGATGTTCTTTCCTTTGCACCATTCACCTAGCTTGGTATTGAGATAATCTGAGTCCCCGAAGCCTCCAACAAGTATAAGCCGCTATAAGTTGTTAGTTGCTGCTTGATTGAAGAAGCTCTCCCAGTTATGTAAACTTACGTCAATTCTCTTCTTCTTTTTCTCAGCAGCTTTTACCTGTGACTTGACCAGAGCTATAACTTCCTTTACGACTGGATCGAACAATCGCTGCATGTCGTATTTGGAAAGCTTCACCACCAGTTCGTCATCATCATAGTGGACACTTGGCCCAACGTCCATCCGGATAGGCCCAACTTCCACTCCTCGATCGTCGTTAGGACCTCCAAAGTTCCGCTTCGCACTCTCAAAGGAATTCATGAATCTACTTCCTGGCCCTCGTAACCTCATTGGTACCGAGGTATATTCCTCTCCAAAGGTCTCTTGCATCCACTGGTTGAAATTTCGGTCGATATAAGTCGATCCGCATTTTCCTCCTACATTGCGGAACATGATCTGGTTAGCTACCGAAGACTGACTTTCCTTGATATGGATAGGCAATGATACCTATGCCAACACAAAGCTCTTCAAACTCTAGTCTTGGTTCTGATTTTAGAACTATATATGTGGTGATGTCGACCGTACCGCCTCCGCAGTCACATATCAGGATACCCTCGCCTGGCTATATCTGGAGTCAGCTAATACACGAGCCGCCACAAATTTAAAGGTTGCATACCTGGACTGGATCAATGGCATCTGGTCCCAGGTGTGGTTTTATTGCTGAAAGTGCGGCGGCTTCGGGCTCCTTGATCATGAAGATGGAGTCGTACGGCCTTGACCCGAATCCTGCAGCTTCTGCGGCTTTCCGAGTGGCTAGCTGGGCTTGGTCTGACCAAATCGCTGGCATGGTCAAATATATCTCCATTGGGGTGGCATTGAAAACACCGGCTCCCATCTTTTTCTCGAGCTGGTGGATAAGATATACATATAACTCCCGGAAATAATCTTCGATCACGGACTGTGCGCTTTTCCCCTTTGGCAGACTCATTAGGCCGGATCCAAAAAGGTCCTTCAACGATGGATCATCGTAACCTGTTAGCTGTGCACTTTTGTCTAGCAACAGTTTGGTCCAGGAATAACACATCAAGTTTGGAGAGACCTGAAATCCCCATTGATCTGCGGGTATCTTGCTTTTATTTTCTGATGCATATGCTATTCTCGACGGGACCTTCCATGTTGAATCCCGATGTCCAGGCCAAGTATTGATGACATTTATGTCTTCCAACCGCGTCTTGGTAGACTCCGCCCAGCTGACGCCTATAGCATAAATGTTAGATGCTTCATCCTCTGACATTGTGCTTGTTGCGATCTCAAACCTGAATACGTGGTTCCATAGTCCACTCCCACAATTATTTTGTGGCGAGAGCCTGTGTCTAGCGCATCGCTGTCTTTCATTGAGCTGGATATTTGGCAATATGCCTCAAATCAAAAAGTGTAGGTGCTGGTGTAGAGGTTTCCAACAACCGCAGATATCAGGAATTGTAATATATCTCCTCAGCTCAGTGTAAGCTGTCTTCATTCCTGTTTGCTCATTTCTCTACACAGGAACACAAGGGGGTTTAAAACCTTCGTTAGTCCCTGCCCACATACAGGCATCTAAACACAGCCTTCTAATATCACCCATGCCTATCTCAAGTCATGAACCCCGCAAGGCCGAGCACATCTGACAAGGCTGTGATAACGGGCTTGGACGCCTTGCATCATGCAGCTGTTGCCCGAACATTGTGACAACCGACTTCGTTAAGTTTCCACCAATGATAGCGATGGTCAGACGAAGAGATACCGCAGCACAGCAAATTGATAAAAGCAATCATGCAGACCAGCCAAGGGACAATGCAAACGGGCCTAAAGAGATAATAGGCTCTCTCTGTGTTCTGAACCTTCACTTTCGTCAATATTCGTGCAGCCGACTTGCGGGGAAGCAAGTGGACTATCATGCCTGCATAGCCAGCCTTGTCCAAAGTCTTTGATATATCACACTCAAGAGCGCAAGCTCTCTGCACGATATTCCACGCTTCTATCTAAGCTCTGCTGACTGGATGGCTGTGGTGGGGACAGTGAGCGCAAGGGCTATTAATACTTGTTGACCGATATCTCCTTACTTCAGTTTACGCCGCCCTTTCGAAAGAAGGCTTCGTTTTTCAATGTTTAACTGGTACGGTGATGGGTAAGTCTTCACGTCGGAACTCAAGATCCTCGAGACGTCGGTATTCAACTACTTATGAATTTGAACTAAGGCCTGGATACCCATTAAGCTATCTAGAGGTCAACCTTGCCCCCCGATGCTGCCGGTTTCCAGTCCATGGTTTTTATGACATTCATAGTGCTTGATGATTTGAATGCTGATGACTTGTATAGGGTATGGCTGCGAAATCATCCAAAGAGCCGAGCATGACTGAGCTACAGGGAGGCCGGCCAGGGTCTTCGAGCAGGCTCAATGATCCAACAGTTGTTGAGATAAAGCCACGCCAGCATGAGAATGGAAAACCACTAGCTGAACCTGAAAGCGGCCCAAAACCTCCACCAAAGAACGATGAACAGCCGCACAATGGGGAGCCAACAGGCACAGACAATCGTGGAAATGTTTCGGCAGACAGGCCGCAAGTACACGGAATCCCGGATGGACATCCGTATGATCGTGGAGTCCGGGTCACCCACGTTTGCTGTGAGGTAGAGTCTGCACCAACAGGGAGTGCGTGGTTTTCATCTCGACGTTCCAACAAGTCTCGCGAGCAGGCAATGGAGCAGGAAATCCATCAATTACGATCAGAAATTGGACGCCAGCGCCAAGTCATTACTGAGCTACAAGAAGGAAATTCATTCACAAAGGATGAAAATTTCCAACTGCGAGGGAAAATACGAGAGCTCAATGGCTTGATCCGCCGGACACAGGAGAGAGCTTTTGGAGAAATTGGCCAGGGGAAATGGGCTTCCCAGCCCGACAGAGATATCCGTGATGACCTCTCTTTACTTCAACGTCAACTAAGAGACTGGAGCAAAGAGTACGCTCTGGATTCCGCAAGTAGCCTGCAGGCGTTGAAAATGAGCGAGGAAGAAAAAGACGAGTTTCTATGCAACTTAAGCAAGGTGGTAACACTCAGTGAAAATGGTAGTATCCCAGCAACGCTACGGTCGGGGAAAATGGAACGCCGACTACCATCTATCCTGCTAAACGCCCTAGTGGCTCATGATATCTATACTCAGATATTCGACGACCCTTTCTATTTCTTGGGCCAGACTAACGGCTCAGATGACCAAGATTCCTCAGTTGATGGAACTCCCCTTGTTAACGAGACTCTAAACAGAATCTATGCAGAACTAAAGAATCGTATGAAGGCTTCCTTTCTCACCACATGTTATATAAGACCACTAACATTTTGTTTGTTCCCATAGTCGATGAACGGGAAGCTCATATCTGGCGGTCTCAGTTAATTCGGATATACAATCCACCAGAAGGGAGTGCCCTTGGTGAGAAAGAAAAGCTAGCAGCTAAGAAGATCCATTCCCGAGTCCATCGTTGCAGTGACTATTTTGCCACTATCTTTCATACGGGACCAGCAAAATATCTCTTCCGAAAGATTCCCAGTGACCAGGAAACAACCCGCCTTAATAAACTCCGGGATATATTTATCGATGCCGGTGAGCTATCGTCCAGGCTTTGGACTCAACGAACTTATATGAAGAGTCAAAACCTTCCATCCTTGAAGTTGGAACAGTTCAAAGTCTCCTCCCCGTCCATGGAGGCCCATCCTTCTCAAGGCCTAGACGATGACGAAGACAACAAGTTAGACGGCTCGAGGGTAGAAGTTGTCATACACCCCGCTCTTCTCGCCTTTGGTAATGACGATTGTGAGAATTACCATATAGCCCGCGTCTGGGCTAAAGCTGTGGTTTTGCTAAGGGCGACAAGATGATATATGCCTCCATGTATTTATGTATTATCTGTCTTTTTAACTTCTACATGTCCGCATTTTCGCACTTCCTATGGCTGGCTGCTGTGGTTTTACTTTCCCCCTGAATCACACCTATAGCAACCGTATTATTAGGTACCCAGCCCCCCTAACTAGTCAGTGCAATCAAATGCTTGAATATCCACTAGTTAAGCCTTTGCTAATCCGTGAGGCCCAAACTTGCTAAAAAGAAGCTTTCGGAACTCCTGGACTGTACGAAGTGTTCAGCTCCATTCCCTGCTCAGCTTTCTCTCTCATAGCAAGTCTCTGCTGCCCAAGTCTCACTGTGAACCAAAGTCAGGTAGGCTGTAACTAGTTTACAGCAACGATCTACCGCTCACCACAATGCACATGACCACGGAGGAGGGCGGAGTCGACCCCTCACGCCCTCGCTTCACCTCGCTTCAGGTTAGCCGAGTCCGTACCATGCGGGTGAGTTCAGGCACGCCTGATGCCTCATGCACGAACATGGTTGAGATGCATGCACTCTCACAGCCTCGCGAAGAGAGAAGTTATCTCGTTTTAGCCTCGCTGCGGCCAAGGCACCCTAGTTATCGCCCTCTTCGTATGACGCATGGGCGAAATTCAAAGGCAGGCTTGTCTAGAGAGGCTTGTGATTGTTGCTATATAGAGAATCAGAGAACCGTTTCTCATAGCATGGCAGCAGAACTGATCAATATCACACTTGTTACCGTCCACGTAACTAGTATCAAAGAATATACTTGTCCATACCACCGACCATGAAGGAGCGCCAGAAGGCCTTTATTGCGGTGATGGGGGTGACTGGCTCGGGGAAGAGCACTTTTATACAGACAGCTACTGGATCTGATGATGTCCATATTGGCCATTCGTTCAAGTCTTGTAAGTTACAACTATCATTGTGGTTATTGGTCATTGCTAACATGTGTTCATATGTCAATATTTAGGCACTGCAGCTGTCTCTGCCCATACATTATCTCTGGACGAATATGACGTTACTCTGATTGATACCCCTGGGTTCAACGACACATTTCGCAGTGAGACGGAGGTTCTCAAGGAGATTGCCAACTGGCTTGACTATACATACCGCAACCCTCCACACGTCATGCTCACAGGCATAATCTACATGCAATCAATAACTGACCGTCGCATGTATGGCTCTACTCTGCGAAATTTGAAGATGTTTAGGCAGCTTTGTGGTGAAAGTCCTCTACGCAATGTGGTGTTCACCACAACTGGCTGGGGCACTGCAGAAAAGTCAGGAGAGCTATCAAAAGCCCTTGAAAACCAAGAGTCTCTCCGGTCAGATCCCGACTTCTGGGAGCCAATGATCAGAAGAGGATCAACTATGGCTAAATTCGAAGACACTAAAGCCTCTGCTCTGGCTATTATCATGAGCATTGTTGAGCGCAACCCAATTCTCCTCAAGATTCAGGAGGAATTGGTAGATGAGAACAAGAACCTCATTGACACCGCCGCCGGGCACACAGTTAATGAAGAAATGAAGAGGCTCGAAGAGAAATACACGCAGGACATTGCCAAAGTTCAAAAGGACATGGAAGAGGCCCTTGCTGCTCGTGACACCGAATACCATGCAGCTCTCCAGGAGGCCAAGGAGAATTATGAGCGTCTTCGTGATGAAGCTCAACGAGCCCGGGACTCTCTACAATATGAAAGGCGTAATGAAAAACGACGCCTCACCAATGAGATAGAGGGTATGAAAAGGCAACTTGAGCGAGACAAGAAGAAGCATGAGGAGTATTTGGAGCTCAAGTTCAAGGCCCAGCAGATTAATGAGGAAATGAAGTATGAAGAGATTGTCAGGAAGCTCCGCGCAAACGGCCATCTTCTCCGGGATGAGGAACGCCAGGTCTTGGAAATGAAGATCCAAGAACTGGAGGCCGCATCTGTCAATGGAGGAAATGCTGTCAATGGCAATGGTAAAAAGAAGAAAGGTAAGGGAACCAAACTCCTAATTGGGCTTGCACAGGTCTTGGGAAGTGTCACCATGGGCTTACTAGGGTTTCCCATGCTCTTTGGAGATCCCATTGGGACCCTTGCTTCAATATTCTAATAAACCTTTCCTGCCTTTACTTTTGTAACTATCATTCTAACTCGTATGAAGTAATATACTAGGAATGTAATAAGGGTAGTAAGATAACATTACAACACCGATCGTGGATGGGCAATGACCAGGCTGTAGTTTAGTACTTGCTATTTTACTTTTCTCGGCTGCAATTAAAAATATTATTAGTTTGTTACTATCCGCTATTCGAGAGTCAAGTCTTTATTATGAAAGGTAGCTTTGATGATATTGAGCCAACAAATTATATACAGGAGCGGTAAATATAATATATGCATGGAGATGGTCTGTACCGGCTAGTGCAGCAAATATTAAAGGTATGCCTTCCAGGCGTGTGCAAGTAAGTAGTCTATACTCATAATGAAAACAACAGGGCCGAGGTCCAGCCTAAGCAAAGGATATAAAACATGGTGGCCAGTCATTGGTCTTTGTTCAAACTCCAGAATCGTCCTGAAAGTGACCACTTGGGTTCCAATAATTGGTTTTATCTGAGTGCCAAGCATCCCATCTTCGGCAGTTTTCTTGCATGAAGTCGAAATCGGGATTATTTAATGTCAAAGCCTTCAAGTCCTCTTTGCGTTCAAGAACCTGAAGCGCCAGTCCTGCAGACGCATGCCATGCAATATGGCAATGTAGCAGCCATGAGCCCGGGTTGTCTGGCTTAAAAGCGATGACAATGAACCCACCAGCAGGTAATAAAGTAACGTCTCGGCGCGGAGGATTGTCAAGTTTGAGGTTGACCTTCGTAGAGTCCCAAGGTTCCATAGATTGCTGTAGAAGCACGAAGTCATGGCCATGCAAGTGAATCTATATCATCAATGTTAGCTGTAAGGGGATATTGTTGTCAGGGAGATGATATCACATTGACTTACGGGATGGGCGACAGCCACTTGGGAGCTAAGTGGTTTTAATTTCTTCCCTGTGATGACGAGATAAACCCACTTATCGTTGACATAATCGTCCGCTGGATATACTACCCATGTTGAAGGGAAGCTCTCCTTGTCGAGGTTCTTGATAATAGGCTCGGAGTAATTAATCCACATTGGGGATGGTCCAAACTCCCAGTTAGAGACCAGGTTATCTGTGTCAGGATATCCAGGGCGATGCCATTTGCCCAGTTGTACATCGGCAGGTTTCTCGAAGGCACCGACCATATTGAGGCCTGGGTCCGGGACGGTCCATTTCACTTTAGGTACTAACTTTTCTGGTGGCTCGTCACGGCAGTCTAAGGAGAAAGCCCCTATTTCGGTGGTTGGAGATACTCCATCGTCTTTGTTGTAATAAATAACGCCAGTTCGGTCATCAGTGCCTCTGCCCGGGGCAAATTTTGAACATCCATTGGCGGGAGTGGTTCTAACCCAATATCTTCCATTCTTCTTTGCCTCCTCTTCAGATAGCCCTTCAAGGATAATGTGATAGCGCTGGCCTGCACAGACATACTTAGTCATGTTGAGTTACGTGGGGCATAAAGTGAAATATCACTTACCAATTCCAACAGCGATGTGGTCAGTCACATAAGGCTCAATTGGAACAAAGTCTGACCCAGCAACTTGAAATTTATGGCCGTCAATAGAAAAGACGAATGTCGTGGCAACCGACGTATTGATCAGTCTGAGAAGATACTTTTTGCCCTTTTTAGAGTGTTAGCAGGTTCCAATAATTGAAGCTTAGGATAGCGGCACTAACAGGTTTAAGGACAGTACGGTATTTTTTCTTCAAATCACCAGTTTGGTCGTAATCGCCTATCGAAATATTAGCAATCAGTAGATTTAGCATTAAATTGTACACGTTTGGCAGGGAATTTTACCCTTCCCGTTCAGGATAATACTGTCCATCGCAGGGGGCTTTCCTTCCAATTCCTTGTGATATTCCTCAAATGCACTACTGTGGAGGTGATCTGTCATCAATAGTGGGTCAACAGCCTTATCATAGCCCGCTGACGTTGGCCCATGGATTGTCATTGGCCCAAAGAGGCCATCTGCATATTGTAGGGAATAATGACTGTGATACCAGCTGGATCCATACTGGCTAGCCTTGAATCTGTAAGTCATTGAGGAGCCTGGAGGGATAGGACATTGAGTGACGCCTGGTACACCATCGTTAAACATGTTTTCCATCATCCGGACTCCATGCCAGTGAATAGCAGTTCCGTTATGTTTCAACTTGTTGGTGACAGTAATTTCTAACGGTGACAGTTAGTAAGTTACCTCTCATGGTTTGTTGCATTTAACTCAGGGTTGACATTACCAAGGTCATCTCCCCAGCATGCCTCTAGACAGGATATTAGCATGATATCAAATGTAAAGTGCATATCTATCATTTGGCCACTCACGAATCCACGGTCCGGGATATTGCTTATTGAACACTTTAGCTTGGTCAAACATTGTTCCGTCCATGTTCACAGACTCATCTGTTACTTCTAAGTGGTACTAAGTGATAACAGTTTAGATCCATTTCAATTTGCTTTAAGAGGGCAGGTTGCAGCTTACCTTCCGTGTAATCCCTTGAGGAACATATTTATCATTGTCTGTGTCAATGTTATATTCTGTGATATCCCCTGGTTTTGATCCAACATATTTTAACCAGTCGCCATTCTTCTTATTGGAATACGTCCAGCCTTTCATGGAGGGATATTCACATCGAATGATACGAGTGTTGAGATCAGTACTGGGAAGGGGATTGAACATAGGGAAATCATCCCTGGGGACATTCCTTGAAGGGGCTCCGTGAGGTTCCGGCCATGCCAGCGCACTTCCGATATAAAGAGCAGCCAAGCCAAGACGTTTCAGTGTGGAAAGCGGTATTAAATTGAGAGACGCCATAGTGCCACACTCAAAGAAAGAACGCAAGCATTGAAGATGCCGCACTGTTCTTAAATGACACTGGTGCAAGTCAAAAAGACGAAAGAAGACAACTGTGGGTGATCGACGTTATTTATCAATCTCATAGATGGGCCTCGAAAATAAAAGGGATTTTTATAAAAAAACCTTCCACGAGACTGCGGATCCTATCATTAGACAAGAGAACACCCCTACATGCCCAACGTAAACTTCAGGAGAGCCAGAGGCTAATGGGTAACTGCGGAGTCATAATGATCCCACAGACCAGCCACGTTTTCCACCCCGGTCATCCAGATCTGGAGGTATAAAGCCGAGTCAGAAATATTGTGGCTGCCTGCTTCAAGCAAAAGGAATATTAGACCGAACGAGATTCTGGCAGAAGACCGGAGCTCCGTTCATGGTTCTGAAGAGTAATGGTTCGAAAGAAAGCAATTGGCTTTACCGTCCAAGCGGCAAACCTGATGGAAGCCCGATGGGTTGCTGAGAAATGAGACCATGGAGATCCAGGACTATCTGAAAAAGCAAAGGTAAAAAGAGGATGGAGACAGTTAACAGACGCATTGCGGCTTGCAAGGCGATCCGCCCGCATCCGAGCAGGCATAACATGTCTCGAAAAAACTCGTAAGTCCTGGTACGGAGAACGGAGTACAAGCTAAGTTCTTGACAGTTAGACCTCTGTAATCATGCCACTTCATCTAGTGGTACTCGGTGTACAAAGAGAGATTTTCCATGGCACTATACGAGCGGACATTATCACTTCTCGAAGAAAAGTCAACGCCATATTGCATATTTTTTTGTTTCGACTGCTCGAGGTGTCAAGTCCTTGTCAAATGCTGCAGCCAAAAAGGCTGATATGAAGTTAGTCCCAATCAGCATCGGCTGGACATCCTTGTTCTCCATACATACGCCTGGTTCTCAGCCGCCAATCCTGGCTGGTGTGGATGGAAATAGAGTCCTTGCAACGGAGGTTAAAACTGCCGCGGGCTTGTTTCCGGGCGCTCTCCCGCGGGGCCCCGGCTCTCGCTGCACTTTGTCGTGCATCGTACACACGAGCTGCTCGGTTGAAGCGATGTTTCCCCTTGGCTCAATAACTGTCCGGCTTGGTTGTTTCGCTGGGGAGGCCATGAAGCAACAAGCTGAGGTTAAGGCGGCCGAGGAGTGAGTTACTTACATAATCACCCTTTTTCCCTCTAACTCGACGTCACCCGTCAAACGTCAAACGTCAACACACTCGACGGCCAACAGCAGCAGCAGCGGTCTCCCGCACTGTGGCCATCCATATACACACCCGCGGGCTGGAGCGTTTGATTTTGCTGCCAGTTGATGGCCGTCTCTTATTGCGAGGGACTCCCTGTCTCAGATGAAATCCTACCTTGCACCTTCAAGCTTTGTGGTGCTGTTGTGCTGATTCCCTATAGGTCAACAGCTTTCCAGCAAATTCGACATGCATAGACATAAACCCTTAGCTTCACCAGTTTCTGTCTAGTACTCCGATGAATCGAAACATGTCGTCTGCGTGATTCAATCGGGCCCTGCATATTCAGCCTTAGGAAGAAATCGGCTGAAGTTGCACTCCATACTACTCCTTCAGCCTGTTCCAACTGGGACTGCACAGGTTGAATGTTGATACGCGAAGCATCTAACAAAATACTGAATTTGCTGGAAATTGAGCTGCACCAGGAATTCTCCCTGTCATACCACTGGTTTGTTGCCGCAGATCTTGTACGCCACCAGCTTGATTGCCGTCCAATCGACAAAATCCGGCTGTTCTCTAGCGGGCTCAACATCCTTCACATAAGATTTTCCAGACAGTAACCGTGGTAAATGTATAGTGGAGCAAAATGCTACATTCCCTGCAGCACGATATAAATAGACCTTTCTCATATTCGTTCACCCTTTTCTTCACCCCGAGAGACAATCCCTGGAGCTACGTGGTGTCTGGATCCGTCGGTGAGGATCAACACCATGGAAGGAAATACTCCATAACGGAGCTGAGCTCCCCGTACTCTTACTGTAATGCATTGTCCTCATGGAAGTGGCGAAGAGAATCAACATCGGCGCTGTCCCGTACAACTAAACATACCATTAGCTCTACGGGGTATATAGATAATATATGCCGTGACACTTCCCCATTTCATTGCACAAAAAGTGGCTCGAAGTGAAGGAGAAGTGACGAGTGCATTGCTACGACTTGAGACGATGGAGAAAGATGCTAAAGGTTATGCCGGTTCGGGCTTCAGAAAATTGCTCGATCTCATGCCCGAGTAGCCCGCCTAATCCGAGACGGAATGTAGCCGGGGGCTGTTCTCCATACTGCTTACAAGTGCTTAATATCAAGGGACCATGTCGATAATAATTTTTTCATTACGTAGCAAGTAAGACAAGGTATATGACGTATGATACAGCACGCGGTCAAAATGTGGAGGATGAAGGAAACAAATAATGAAATGAGAGCAACGAGCGAATGGACTCCCAATCATTATTATATCTGTGACAGTTTCAAGGCAATCTTGAGATCCTGATCTCTCTTCGAGAATGTCTTAGCAAAAGTTCCACAGCATATAGAAAGGGTAAATAATCTTACCTGCCTCTACACCCTTTTTAACTGATAAAGCATAAACACCCAATACCCATGTAAAAGACTAATAGGGGGTAGACAGCGAGGACCACCCGGTTCTTGACGACTCCCGAGCCACCCAAGATACTCACTCCCGCCGCCAGGGACCAGGCCACGAGGACGAGATAAACAGGAATGCGGGCTATAGTAGGAATGTTAAGAGCGCTTAGGAGCGCAGCAATAACCAGCGGGAATAGCGTATAGCCGATGAGACAGACGGATTGAAAGAATGAACTGAAGGTTGGCGTTAGTCGGGTGAGTCGGTGTTAAACGGACTGAGATAAAGCAAATGCATCGCCGCGTAACGCAGCTGAAGCAGGAAAAGTAAAAACAAAACTTACATATTCCCACCGAGCAACTTGATCTGCAGCGTGACAACGGCTTCACCAATCCACACGATGCAGAATACTCCCGAAAATACAAGGCTTGACTGGTCACCTTTGCCCATTGAAAGGAACATACTCAGCAAAAGACAGAAAATTAATGGGCCCCTAACAGGTCATCGGACGTTAGCCAAAGGTAATACCGAAAGGATGAATGGGTCAGGAGAGCTATACCAAAGATCCCAGTTTCTAAGTCCTTCACTCATCCCACCTTGCAAGACGACATCTGCATCTGGCAGTCTGCTCACGAGTCCGCGCAGAGCCCCAATACTCTCACTGCCAAATCCTGTTGCCTCACCTCGTTCCGCGGATCCTCCACTACCTCCGCCTCCGCGCATCATCATGCCACCAAGTAGGTATTGTGGCCAAAGAACTTGTCTCATCTTCTCCCATACTGCTAGGAGATCTCGGGAGAGCGTATCCCAGACAGACTCATCAATTGTATTTTGTGGTGCACGGCGGTCTTCTCCGGGTATGGATGAAGTGAGGTATGAGCTGGATACGGGGTTTCGCGAAGCTCCTCCAGCAGCCGAGGATGACGAAATGTTTCCAGTTAACGGTGTACGGTCAGTCGTCGAGCCCAGCGGATCGTCAGCTTCGATGGCTACATAGCAGCTGTTAGAACTAACATATCAAGAGTTGGCATGGGATAAGCCCCTACCGTCATCAACCAGTTCATGGTCCAACACCGAGTCCTCGTCATGCTCTATGATAAATGGACTTTCTGTCCGAGGTCCTCCGCTGCCGCTGGCCATCTCTGGTAGGAAGGAATTTTAAAATTGATATCGAAATAATTGGCTAGGTATCTATATCGTAGGTGGTTGATGGCCGGTTGTAATATGCTTCAGAGAACGGGCAAGCTGTTGACGTGGCTATTAGGCAGCTCCGTTTTGCGATCGTTTCCCAGGAACGCCGTCTCTGATCCTCTGAAGGAGCCTGCTGCCTATCTGTCTAAGCTCCAAATCCGATGGACGTGGTCAACAAAGTTTAGAATGAAAAAGCTGGTGTTGCCTGCACTCGAGCTGCGGCCGGTTTACTGTCCTGGCTTTGCGATTTGGTTCCTGGAGTTGAGGTCGAGACAAAATGGTCACGTGATTGATATCATGCAGATATCCAGATGCCTGGCGGCTTAACGACATGACATTGATATTAACCTGGTACATGTATAATGATGCATGAATGTAAAAGCAATCGCTCCAAGTGCTGAAAGGGTTGATCAATTTGAAGTATTAAAGAGAATATAATAAATCACAACTAAGAAGGAAATATGAAACAGTAAAGCAATTAAACTATAGGAAGCCCGATATCCAATCCCGAGTGCCTCTCACGTTCAGCTAGCATTGATACTAGCTGGATTCAAGACAGCTACTTATAATGCAATTATGGTCAAAAACATGAAAAAATTTTAAAGGAGCAAAGTCTCACGCCATGCAAACCCCGGTTACCCCTTATCCTTCCCAGCACCCGCCGTTATTAGCACCTTTAACCATCATTATACCCATGGAAACACGATTACTGTCAGATGCAAGTCTCGCCAGAGTTCCAACACCAGATATATCCCCCTGATGCGAGTCTGAACCCGGAAAAACAAATGAAGCGAGAAGAAAAATCGTAAATAGTCCGTATCGTGATAAGCCAACGCCATCACATGGCGTCGACAACAACTAGAGTATCAATGGCATTGTTGACAAGAAGCTGGA
>OJKM01000015.1_pt1 | contig 19959 bp, 15 predicted proteins | sample 1596631 | NCBI WGS metagenome assembly OJKM01 (sample SAMEA3904683, study PRJEB24821) | metagenome | biome: Builtin; feature: hospital; material: surface | place: USA | collected 2013-06-06 | reverse complement strand
TTTGTCATCCAAGTCGTTGCATTTTTGACTCGCTCACTTTTATCGCAAAGTCAAATTTAAAACCTGCTTATTAATGATCACATGACATGAATAGGTATCTGTCACGTGAAGATTATCTATCATGTGACTTTCTTCATTAATCTTACATCAGCAGCACATCACCCGCGTTCTTCCACTCCGTCTTCCCTTCACCCTTCACGCCCCTTCAGCCCTCGTAGACCAGTCTCTGCTTACTCCTGCCACTCTCCTCGTCATCCTTCTCGTTATATTTCTTCGTCACCCGTAGACAATCTTCCACTACCTCGAGAACATCCCCCCAATCGAGGCACAATACCTATCTCCGCGTATCGTGCGTATCGGCGTGACGAAAAAGACCGGAACGCGGGTCCCGGCCGCCCGGTCCCGCCTCGTGGCACGTGGGGTAACCTTATTCCTCATTAGTTTCATATCAGATTTTGCTGGTCTTGTGAATCTGATTGTGCCTTTTCATAGCTGCGTGATATAGCCAACCTGCCTGTTCCGAGGGTTCTTGCATGGTCAGCGGATCCAGCCAACCCTGTTGGGGCGGAATATATCATTGAGCAAAAGGCCAGTGGGATCAGGTTAGGTAGAGTATGGCATGAGTGGCCGCGGGAGCCGAAGTTACGTATCATAGAACAGATTGCCAAGTTGGAGAATACCCTGACTTGTTTCAAGTTCTCGAAGCATGGCTGTCTATATTTCAGGGCTGACCTGCCGGACCCATTCCGTGGAGAGGATGGAGGCTTGCTACTTGGCTCCGACTCTTCTGTGGGTCCGGGGGTTCTAGATCGATATGTTATCGGCCCACTTACGGGGGCGGAGCTTTGGAGTGCAGAGCGTGAGAACATGGAGTTGGATAGAGGTCCTTGTGGGTTACCGTTTCACTCCTACGATCAAGCGCTCGTTAACAACTTGACACAGGGCAACGGCCAGAAGACTATGCAAGAGCTATGGGGGAGAATGAAATTGCTTGGATAAAACGGCATGCTTCTCCCCGAATAAACGCTTATATCTCTCTAAAAGACCCAGAGTTACCTGGTCATGCTCTTGACCTTCTGTCTAAATACTTGGATGCCGCACCTTACCTTATACCCCGTGACCCAGCCTCATGTGCAAACATCCTCTGGCATCCAGATCTGCATCTGGACAACGTCTTCGTTGATCCAACGACTTGTAAAATCACAGGCATAGTCGACTGGCAGGGTGCGAGCATAGCACCTCTCTTCTACCAATCCTGCATACCTCGCATGTTCAGACATGATGGCCCCGTTCGTGAGGGATGGATTGTCCCATCACGTCCGGAAAACTTTGACACTTTAACGCCGGAGGAACAAAGCCAGCTTGACCGGGACCTTGAAAAGGAAACTGTCCACAAATATTACGAGGCAATGGTGTACAAGCATTCCCCCCACCACTGGGAAGTGTTGAAAGACATGAGATCTATACAGCGCAAACGAAGCCCTACCAGTCTCGTCACCGGGGTCTGGGAGAATCGTGACCTATTCTTCCTGCGTCAAAGCTTGATTGCCATCGAAGCTCTATGGGATAAGCTACGGCCAGATGAGACAGTTGAGTCTCCAATCTCTTTCAAAAGAGAAGAGTTAGATCTTCATATGAAGGAAGATGAAAATATCTCTGGTGTTGGGAGTATGCTAAAACTCTTTCGTGACCAGGGGGTTCTTCCTGATGATGGGATGGTAGACATAGAGGACTATGACACTGCAAAGGCTAATTGCCAGAAGTTCAAAGATATATTCATCGGAACTGCGAGGGATGAACAGGAAAGGGAGCTCTTCTCTAAGTTGTGGCCATATCAGGACAATGAATAGCGTCATACCTCTGGATAGAATGACATCTCTAGCAATTTCACTCCTAGATTTATGTACAATATATGTAATATTATTAAGAGCGTAAATAATGTTCGAACAAGCGGAAAAGCCTCATAGATATAACAGTAAATGCCTCAATCAATCTATCAATCTATCAAAATAGTCGCCTCAATTGAGGCGCCCATTTATATTACATAAGCCATCATAAAGCCTGAGCACGTGACACTTACTAAGCAATCGTTACTATACATAAACTTGCTGTCTCTCCCTTGCATGTTTTGTATACGCCGTTTGCGTCATACACTTCGGTTTCACGGCGACGAAGATCAGACAGATACCAGCTTAGCGACTTGTTCGGAGGAGAAGCGCATACCCAATTAGCTATAAACACCCTAACGATGGCCCCCAAGGGCCCAGGGACTAGCAAACGAAATCCCACCGTCTTAGTATGCTACCCAGCAAGCAACTTTCCTCAACGATCAGCAAACTGACACCTTCTCCAGGTAACCGACTCTAGAGACCGTCAAACAAGGTACTACCCGGCCTCACGGACGCCGAATAGTAGTAGCGCAAACGACATTCCTATTGCGGGCCCGCCCGGTTCCCGCCTCATAACCGTCGATAATGTCCTCCAGTACGCCTCAGACATGCCCTCAATGCAGCAACGTGGACAGCTCGGCCAGCGAGGCCCAACTGTTGGAACAAGCTCTGCTGTACGCTCACGGTCTGGCTCAGGATCAGAGAGCAGGTTAAGATCTGGTCTGAACGCCGCTAGCAACGCTCTGAGTTCAAGTATGGATAGCAGACACCGAAGCGGAGGCCGGTTGGCCTCTTTGCCACAAATACCACCTCGTTCATCAAAAGTCAGCGAGAAGCTAGTTCTTCTTCCAGAGACGGTGGAGGAAGAGGAAGACGAGGACGAGCAAGAACCAGAAGAGGAGGAAGAGGATGAGGATGATGAAGTTGCGGATGACGAAGGCACGCCTTCGAAGATAAACGAGAGATATGAACGGTTACGACGCTTAACTGCTGCCCGCGCGAAGCAGCCGGATTTCATACAGGATAATATGGCTGCGCCGCTCCTTGATGACGAAGAGGCTATTCGAAAACGCAGATTCGCGGCCAGTCCTGAGAAAGGGAAGAGTTATGCTGAGCGTCTACCCAAGGCTCGAAGAGGGAAGAAGTTGCCTCGCGTAACGGCATATTGCACTGCTCAGGCGTATAAGATGGGTGCTGCGGCAAGCTTTGTCAAAGAACTCCACGATGCGCGCACAAAGCTGTATGATGACTGCTTATACGCCGCATACCATCTACCCTTATTACCTGGTCGAGACGGGTATAGGGTGAGAAGTAGCCCTATCTTCCGAAGCGCAGAGGGCAAAGTAGTTCTAGACGAAGAGATTGCAAGAAACGAGAGAAGGGATTACCACGATGAATACTTTACAGAGACAGAGGAACATTCTGTTCGAAATTCAGAGGAGCAAGAGAGACGTGAGCGCCGCCGTGAACAAGAACGGGACCGGGAGGAGGAGGATGGCCATGAGCGCGACCATACACACGATCACGAAGTTGGAGCAGGGCGAAGTAATGGACGACGCCAGGAAGAAAGAGATACATCAGTCCGTGGCCATTCATTCCATGTTGAACATCACGATGACCAGCCCTCAACTCAAAACGGTGACATCCGACAACCTACCTCTCCGGTCTCTACCAGACAATCTAGACCCTCAATACCTCCCAACGCCCTCTCCTTTGCAGAAATGTTCATATTCAGCTATGGAGTTGTCGTCTTTTGGAATTTCACGGAGCGTCAGGAGAAGGAAATACTCGCAGATCTTGCATTTTGCCCTGCACCAAATGACCTACCACTTAACCCTCTGGCGGAAGAAGATTTCGAAACGGAAGAGTTCCACTTTGAATACTCTTCCGCTATCTCTAGACCCCGGGTGTATAATGATATGATTACATTACGGTCAGGGGATCATATGATTAAGCTGGCTATTAGCCATGGCATAGCACAAAGTACAAAGCTCAGTTTCTTTGAGGAGGGCATGGCGCGACAGATGGCAGATGCAAAGGATGTACCGAGACGGTTAGCTTTGACAGGCCATCTAGGCATGGGCAGAGAAGAAGTCTTCCGTATCATGGGCAGGTTATTCAAATCGCGTGTTGAAGTCAACCTCTGTAAGTATGCCCTTATCACTCTCTCCATGTACGGATTTATACTAATGAAACTCCTCTAGCTTCGAACATGCTCGATGTGCCCAATTTCTTCTGGGATAGCGAACCGATGCTTCACCCCCTGTACATCGCTGTTCGCGAATACCTAGAGATAAAACCTCGCATTCAAGTTCTCAATGAACGATGCAAAGTTTTCCTCGATCTTATTGAAATCCTCTCTGATTCTATCGCCGATAATAAAGTGTCTAGCCAGACATGGATTATCATCATTCTGATTTTCATTTCCATCATTGTTACCCTATCCGAGGTGGTGTTGAGATTTGGCATCCTATCGACCAAGAAGGGAACTCAGAGTAAGATGTTGCTAGACCAGGGAAAACCCAGTGGTATGAGTATTGGTTTCTAGCCCCGTGAATGTATTATCCTAATATTTGGTGCTGGTTTCTTGCTTTTTCTTACGCGACATGTTTGTCAGATGAATGGCCGTTTGCTTGGTTTAATTGTGAACTGCAGCTGTGGTTTGTTTTTTTCCTGCAAGCGTTGACGTTTAATACCACATTTGTCTTTACTTTTTCCTTAATTTGATATCACTGTGAGACTTTAATTTACAGTATTGCATATTTACCTACAGAGCAATATAATTTGGTTGAACACTTGGTCTCAAATTTCCCTTCAAATGCTTGATTTACGTATTATCCAAAGCATCATGAGCTGAGACAGGAAGATAAATCCTGCTTGGGATTGCTCTATTTCTTAGTGATGTGGACAGACTGAGCATTGCAGTATCCCATCATGCCACCTAATCCTCCTTCATATCCAATACCGCTCTCCTTGTGTCCACCAAACGAAGTGTTGTTGCTCAGTTCGGCGTGGTTGTTGACCCACACGCAGCCGGCTTCGAGCTGGTCGGCAATACGCTGGGCACGTTCTATATCCCTTGACCAGACAGAAGCACCGAGACCCATCTTAGTGTTGTTAGCTTCCTTGATGACGCTTGCCTCATCATTCCAGGTTACAATTGGGACGATTGGTCCTGCAAAAGTAGTGAGTTAGTTGGCCTGCCGAGTGGGACATTATGGTATAGTATACTCACCAAATGGCTCCTCGGTAACGATACGTGAGTCAATTGGGGGCCTATCGATGATAGTAGGCTCGACGAAGTAGCCTGGTCGGCCAAGGTCACTTCGGCCACCAGTGGCAACGGTCCATTTCTCCTTTTCGATATCGGCAAATAGGTTCTTTACCTTGTTGAACTGCATCATGTTTTGAATAGGGCCATGAGTAACGCCTTCTTCGTCGCCGGGCCCGACCTTAAACTGCTTAACGGCTTCCACGAGCGCATCACGGAACTTCTCGTGAATAGATTCGTGTACAAAGATACGCTTGATGGCGGCGCAGACTTGGCCGGAATGGATAAATGCAGTGAATGCGATCTGCCTTTATCAGTCCATATACCCAATTAAAGACTCTTGAGATTTATACATACCTTTGGAATAGCTTTCTCAAAGTCCACATCTTCACAGATGATGGCTGGGTCGTTTCCACCACTTTTTGAAACATCAACATCCGTAGGCAGATATTATGCGGGATGAAATAGCTTACAGCTCTAGAGTGACTCTCTTCAAAGTCTTGCTGGCACTTGCCATCACCTTCTTTCCTGTGAAGGATGATCCGGTGAAGCTGATCTTTGCTGGGCCAGGATGCTCCGTCAACATAGGTCCTAGTGTGTCATCACCGCTAAGAACTTGAACGACACCAGGCGGGAAGAATTGCTGGGCAAGCTCAACAACTTTGAGATCTGTGTAAGGGCTGTAAGGTGACGGTTTAATGATAGTGGTGCATCCGGACATGACAGCAGGGCCGATTTTTTGGCAAGCAATCATCAAGGGAAAGTTCCAAGGAACAATTCCAACAGCGACACCCAAAGGTGTGAAGCGCTGGATGACCTTCTTTTCTTCGGTGTCTTCGAGGACAGTTGGCTTCAACTCAAGCTTGGAATTGGCACGAAGGTTTGCGACAGCTGCTTGAATCTCGAAACCTGCGATTAGTTTCTGTTTACTGGTGGTTAGCCTGAATATACAATATTTGCCATACATAATGCCCGTTCGCTGAAAATAGCGATATACTTACCGGCTTCCCTTGCTCACGAATAGTAAGGTCCAAGAACTGCTCTGCATGCGCCTCGATGGCATCTGCAAGACCAAGAACAGCCTTTGCTCTCTCTTCGTGGGAAGTCTTGGACCATGACTTGAACGCCTCCTGGGCAGCAGCCACGGCAGCGTCTACATCTTCAGCGGTTGAGATTGGGACCTGAGGATTCGGCTCGCCAGTGGAAGGGTTAAAGCTATGGCGAGTTACTGCCGCGGAGGTCAATTTGCCATTAATGACGTTGCGAAAGGTGGTAAAATCAAGCTTGGCCGCCATGTTGTGTTGGTATTATTCAATGAGCTTTTGGTATGCTACCTGAAGAAACATCAATCTGTCAACTGGGGATGACAGCGCCCCTTTTATACGTATGAGCGGCGGGCCAGAGCTTCGTAGCAGCGTTTACACCGTTCCATAACGCGGGGCCTTGTAGTGGGGTTGCTCCCGTCCCGGACTTAAGCAGGCAGCACTGTACTCGCGTCTGATCTACGCATTGCTTGAGGGGAGCCTTGAGATGATCGAATAACTGGGCTTAACTCCGCCCATAGCGATGCGGAGGAGCGTCATAATGGCTGAGGAGATGTTCATTGGATAGATATAGGGAGTCGGAGCGCATCTCCATCTATCAACAGCCTCGAAACGCTGAAGGCCAAGTGTTCGTCCGTAGCGGACGATCCTTCGGCACCATCCTGGTCAAAATAAGTAGGGATCTTCGGAAAAGTGCAGGAGAATAATGAATCCTGCTGCTGGCTCTTGGATAATTCTTCTGCATCCGGACTTGTGCAACACAGGGACTTCTTGTCAAGAGATATCCCGTGTTCATAGTAATAAAGATATAACATCCAATGTCGAGGTCGCGACAAAAGGAGAAATCCCTTTTGATATTGAGGTTCCCGGGCCCAGACAGCACCACGTGATTTTTAAGCCTCGGCTGAATATTCCACCAATCAACGAACACTATCACCTCACTAACAAATCATAATCTACTAAAAATAAAAACACAGCCAAATTACACTTTAATCTATCTTGGTTAAGCTTCACTCTTGGGGTTTGGGAAGAAGTTTGTCCGTAGAAAGCGAAGTCCAGCGTCTTTCTTAGCCATTGTGAGAGTTAGGCGAGATTGGTAGCTTCAATAGAGCTTAGATACAGAAAGAGATGGTCGAATGGAGAAAGGGGAATGAGCAGTGTCAGTATGGAATGCACTGTTTTGATCAAGTTAAACTAAAATGGGCATTTCATCAATTATATATAGCTTTCTTCCCATGGTGCCGACCAGTCACGTGCTGGCGAGGCGTCCAGGGTGGGTCCATGGGACGCTTAGACGAACTTATCCTTTTTAGGCTAGTTCGGTCTTCAAATTACTCGGGACCTCAGCAGAGTAGTTACAGCGACTGCTGGCCCAACATAAAGACACAGTGCTTGATAGCTACGAAATATTCGCGATATTATGCCGCCCCCTCTCCGTGTGTTAACTCGAGGCTCGATGTTGGTCGGTAAACGCGGTCAACGCTACGTTTTGCTTGATCCGCTCGTTCAACGCAAAGGGAAACAGTGTAATGTCTGGAGCGCTACAAAGCACGATGACCCAATGCACCAATTTGTCCTCAAGAAACCAGAAGATGAAGATGGCCCCGGGTGGCCTGACTTCACTCGGGAGATGGAAATGCAGAAGCTATTGTATAAATCTGGTTACATCCGTCGGATGGTTGATGTCATTCCGCCTCCTTCTGATACGGAGCCGCCAATCATGGTTCTTGAGGCATTCGAGAAGTCGCTATGGACCGCACGATTACGGCGTCCTTTTTCTTTAGGGGAGATTCGATCTGTTATGAGATCTATTGCGATTGGACTGAGTACTATACATCACAATAATATTGTGTATACAGGTTTGTTACCTAGAACGGGCCTTTATTAATAGATGCTAAATATATACTAGACTTGAAGATGGAGAATATCCTTATTAATGGGTTCGATAATGAGACTCCAGGCTCCGGTGAACATTTGGTGACTAAGATTGCTGATCTTGGGATGAGTATATTATTACTATCTTATCTTACTATTATAAATGGTTAACTAACTAAGAACTAGTGCAACCTCCTTCCCAGGGCCCTATATCTGCAATTACATATCGCAGTCCCGAGGTATACTTTAAGAAACCCTGGACAACTGCAACAGATATATGGTCTTGGGGTATAGTGGTATGTCCTTTTATACCTATAACTTTTATGGTGGACTATATTAATATATTTTATAGTATCTACATCTACTTCAAGCCTATATTAATTTCGAAGAACCTGGGATATTTGACTCATTAAAGGTTGAAGGGACATTAATAGATAAGGAGAATACTATTCGGGCAGCTATGGCTCAAGAGTTTGATCTTCATACGATTGAGTATTATAACTCAGATCTAGATACGCGACAACTACTACCAAAAAGGGATAAAACGAGGACTGAGCTTGATCATTGGGTAATAAAGCTTATTAATAAGGATATCCCAGAAAAGGATATTGAGACAGTCCATGTCGCCCTCAATCCTGTTCCAGAGCTACGCCCCAGTGCACTTGAACTTCTGGAGTATGGCTATATCTAGGACGCCGTTGGCTATATCACAAGAGAAATAGTGATTGTAAGCCTCTATTACGCGGATATAGAGCATATAACTTCCGGTAGCGCCTCGGTATGTATACTACCAACCCAACTGCTACCAAATGTAAGCATGGTACAGATTGGTAGCATGTCTTTTGCGATTTAAACGCCCGCGGGACTTAGCTCGTTTGCGTTTACGCTGCTCAACAACCATCTAACAACGGCACAACAGCTGGGTGTCCGCGTCGTCGCCGGTGTTCTTCAGGTAACGGGTTGCTGGTATCTGCACCCTCCGTTAACTTCTCTTCTTTACATCATAACGACCACCCTACTTCGCTGCGTCATAACTTCTACACTGCGTCATAACGCTTTTCGTTGCTTCCGCTGTCATCTTTTATCTTCCTTCTTACTTCGCTACAGCCTCATGACCAACGATGACAATTCACGACGTCTGCTGTTGGCAACACAGTTGGTCACGACCAGTTCGACTACGATACACTACAACGTCTTACCTACATCATCAACTACATCAATGAAGGCATATCTACCACAGCCAACCTGTACCATCCTTACATCAACCCTCGATTAATTGGATAGATAATGGCAAACAGAAGTATAGCTCGTATATTAAAACACAGCAATTATAATTAGAATAAGTAGTCTGTATATATATTAGAATTTATATCTAGAAATTAATTCTAGTTAAAGTATTTTTAAAGCTTATATCACGTGTCGTTCCCTCGAGCCTTCGAGAAAAGATATCATGCAGCAATCTTAGTGACTAATGTTATTAGTAAGCACCTAAAGTGACTAGCGTGGTTAATTATATTGGGGCCTGTTGTTTGCGCTATCTGGCCACTTTGAGGCTATCAAATGCTTTCTTGGATCCCGAGCACTCTGTTTGTTCTTCTACAGTGACCACGCCAGTGAATATAGAATAGCGATTGCAGACATACAATCGCGATGATTTACAGCCCTTGACCGACCCTTCCTTTAGATACGATGATCTTGTCTTGGAGATGGCACTGTTTGGCCGTCCTCGCGTTAGGTTAGCTTCATACATCGCACCACTCCGGTCTTGCTTAAGATGCTAACGATTTGGTCGTACTCACAGTGCTGTGCTTACAGGCCATAACGGCCGGAGCTCGAAATTTACGGGAGGACCTCACAAACCGAGAATCTAACCCGACGGACCTACCACTCCCAGGCTCACTCGATGTTGAGAACCCAGTGGCTAGAGCGGGAGGCAACAATGCTCGCGAGTACTCTATCGGTAATTAAGGAACACCTTTGTACTTTATTGGAAGAATTACGGATATAGAGCTTTAGCTGAGCAGTCTCTTGCAGATCAACCAGTTGTCGAAACGGCATTGAACATCCTCCGCAAGATAAAAGTCCCTACCAAGAAATACGAACGTCCGTCTGGCATCTTTGGTCATGCGAGCTACTACGGCCGTGAGCTGTTTTACCTTTTGTTTATGAATGCACCGTCATCGGATCAGTTGTCATCAAGTCGATTTACCAAGAAAAATGGGAAACTGGTGGAAGCAGTCCGGCTACTGGAGGGGGCTGCCCGTAAGAATAATTCAGATGCTACATTTCTCCTTGCCGAAATGAATTTTTACGGAAATTATACCCACCCACGCGACTTTTCAAAGGCCTTCCGATATTACGATGCGTTGGCGACCTTGACTGGAAACAGTACTGCGCAATACATGCTCGGGTTCATGTATGCAACTGGAATCGGCGGGGTTGTGGAACGAGATCAGGGCAAGGCGCTTCTGTACCACACGTTTGCTGCCAGGGGTGGCAATACTAGGTCACAGATGACGCTGGCATACCGAAGATACATAGGAATTGGAGCTGCTCCGGATTGCGATCAAGCGGTATATTGGTACAAGAAGGTGGCCGATAAGGCGATTGCATGGTATAGATCCGGTCCACCCGGCGGCATTAATTGGCGTCGAGAGGCCTTCCGTTGGGCTGATGAGGAAGGTGGCGTGTATGGTGAGGGAGCCAGTGTGTCTAGTGCTGGTTACAACGCGATGAGGGATGTCCATTCCAGTGCCGATGCGAGCCTGGATGATGTGCTGGAGTATCTTGATCTCATGGCTAAGAAAGGTGATACTAAAGCTACCTTTGGCCTTGGGAAGCTCTATTATGAAGGATCACGCCAGCTGGAAAGGAGCTACAAGAAGGCCATGATGTATTTCGTGGTAGTTGCAAGGAAATACTGGACCAAGGACGGCTCTATCAACCCAAGCCACCCACCAGGCATTGACAAGATCGCTGCTCAGTCCGCCGCCCATATTGGCCTGATGTTCCTTCGTGGAGAGGGCACAGAGCAGAATTTCCAAAAGGCCAAAGTCTGGTTTACACGAGGAAGAGCAAACGGCGATGCAATGTGCCAGCATTATCTAGGGCTGATGTACTTGCATGGCTATGGCGTCGAACAGGATGTAATGAAGGCCGCTTCATACTTTAAAGCTGCTGCGGAACAGGACAATTACTACTCCAAAACGCGGCTTGGAGCGCTGTTTCTTGATCAGGGTGACGTTGTCACAGCCTCGATATATTTCGAAGCAGCTGCTAGGCATGGGGGTATGGAAGCCCTCTATTACCTCGCTGGAATTGCAGACCGGGGCCTTGGCGGACAGCGCCATTGTGGAGTTGCCACAGCGTACTACAAGATAGTCTCCGAAAAGGCCGAAGGCATTCACTCCGCTTTTGCCGAAGCGAATGATGCCTATGAGATTGGAGACAAGGAGCTAGCTATGATTATCTCCACTATGGCAGCCGAACAAGGGTATGAGAGCGCTCAAGCAAATGTTGCATACCTTCTCGACGAGAAACGATCTGTTTTATCCCTTGATCCGATTCTTCCATGGATAAGGGGTGGTCGTTCGTCCTTATTGCGTAACGCAGCGTTGGGGTTCATATACTGGGCCCGCTCTGCTAAACAAGCCAATATAGACTCAATGGTGAAACTAGGAGATTACTACTTTGAAGGCTATGGCACAAAGAAAGACGTTTCTAGAGCGCTCACCTGCTATCATTCCGCAGCTGAAGGCCACAGTGCCCAAGCATTTTGGAATCTTGGCTGGATGTATGAGAACGGCCTTCATGTTGAGCAGGACTTCCCCATGGCCAAGCGGTATTATGACCTTGCCTTGGAAACGAACCAAGAGGCATATTTCCCGGTCACACTCAGCCTTCTTCGACTGCGTGCTAGGAATTTCTGGAATAAGGTGATACGAGGGAAGGCCAATACAATCAATGCAGAACCAGGTATGATTCTACTTCCATTTCCCAATAGTCACTGGGCATGGCTAATGAGTACTAGATGTAAATACCCCACGGACATTTAAGGAGTGGATCTCACACTTTATCAACTATAACGAAGAGGAAGAAGCATACCAGAGAGCACTCCGCCAACAAGCTGCCGCGGATCCTGATGCCATCTTAGATGAGGCCGGACATGCGCATGCTCAAGACCAAGATCTCAATTACTATGACGAGGACGCCCTTGATTTTGATGACGGTATCCTAGAGAGTCTTATCATAATTGGCCTTGTTGCTACTCTAGTGCTTCTTTTGCACTTCCGCCAGCAGCGGGCGGCTCGTCGTGCCCAAGAAGCAAACAACGCCAATAATCAGCAACAAAACCAAGGAGCTGATGGTGCTGGAAATGCGGCAGAAGATAGGGGCTTCTTCCCACGACCGGATGACCCCAACTTTGCAGCGTGGGTTGCTGGAGGACTTGGACGGTAGTAGATTGTTGTGCCACTTCACTTGTTTTACGCATATACCCGTTTTATTCTTTCTGTTATTATTAGCATGCATCACCTGGAGAATTTACACTATTTGTTACTTGAACAATAGGTGTTTGATCTTATTTGCCTGCGAGTGCCTAGCTTTGTTTACATTGAATTGGACGGTTTGTACAGAACCCTCTACGTCGCCTTAGTAATCGCCCAAAGAGGAAATACAGACGTCGACTTCATCTCCTGCATTTGCTCTCGAAATATTCATGCCAAACAACAACCCACGTTTGCCTACAATACCACGAAATGATTCTAGTCTATACGCTGAATCAGACACAATGGAGTTCAAACTGACCCTGCCTAAGAAACGAGGACTCGGTGATGGCTCGCATACCCTGAAGAAGCCTTTCAAGTCACCCCTCCGCAAAGGACCCGATGCAGGACCTGTTGAATTCTCGCAGTCTCTATCAACCGATTCCTCCAATCAAAGGTTATTCATCAATAGCACCATAAAATGGAAGTCCTCGCCTGCTGCCCAAACTCCTCTCGCTGGACAGACACCTTTTCAGGACGCACATACCTCATCATCTACAACTCCCAAAGCCCGCATTTCCTTCCTCCAACGAGAGATGAGTAGTTTACAGCTCCGCCTTGCTCGCCAACGCGAAGAACTAGATATCCTCGACCAAGCAATAAACATCCTGGAGAAAGGAAAGCTAGGCGAGCTCGAGATACTTAAACAGAAATGGCGAACCGTAAGCCGGGACGCGGCCGAGGACCTGTTTGTCAGTGCAAAGGACAAAGTGAACCGTATGGGTGGGGTGAGAGTCTACAACGAGAGGATCCGAAAGAGAAAGGTGAGGCAGCAGGAGTGGGGAGGGTGGGACGACAACCAGGATGAGAATGACGATGATGAAGAGCTTGGGAGTGATATTGAGAGAGAGAAGGAGAGGAGAAAGGCTGAGTTGGAGGAGATGATTAGTTTTCAGGAGAAGGACGAAGACGAGCTAGAGGATGAGGAAGAGAGTGAGAATGACGATGAGGTGAGCGGCCCCCTTTGTGGTAGATTGCTGTTAAAATTGATTCTGACTGGTGGATTATCTAGACTTTTACCATTGACATGATGCTTAAAGGCCTGAATGTCGATCTCAAAGTCATTGGCTTTGATAAGGCCGGCCAGAGATGGATCGATTGAAGATTGTTGCTACGATCTTAGTCCTACTATAACCTCTATATATGTATTATACCTACAAGCATGGTTACATCGAGTGAAAGATGACCGAGGTGCTTACATACGCCTACTGAACGGGTATTAGTATTCCTACATCCAATCATAAATGTATAATTTTATCAATGTGGTAATAGACAGACACAGATTTATACATATCAACTGCTGAGAAACTCTTTTTTTTTTTTTTTTTTTTTTTTTTTTTTTTTATTTGAACTTGACGGAGAATTGAGATTGCAATAAGAATGTACCCCTTGTGGGAGCGAAGAGGAGTCGGACGACCTCATGGAATCGTAAGATCTTGTTACGAATACTCTTTACCCTCCGTTCTTGTTTTTCCTACGTAGTTATTAAGGTCAAAATTCGTTTTGACTTTGTAGTTAACTAATAATAAATGCCACGCAACCAATCAAAACAAACTATATTTCGAGAATCAGGAGAATTTGATTAATCTAAGTTATTTTTTACCTATAAGAGGGCCTGGAGCATGTCTAAGTATATACTCCTTAATTCTTTTGTATAAACTACATATCCTTTTACTAAATAATCCTTTTACTAAATAGTAACACGGCAGGTATAAATCGCTATAAGGCTAGCCACTATATTAATTTTAATAATATTAGTATCTAGTAAGTCTATAAATATTAAGAAAGCTATACTTACTTTCAAACTCATTAACAAGGAAGGCTTCGGTAGCTTCTTGCAATGCTAGTAAAGTTAAATCTTGGATTCTAAAACCCGCTCTAATACTGTTGCTATGCATAATATCCTTCACTAGGCGCTGGAATGGTAATTTTGGAATAAGCAAAGCAGTTGATTGTTGATATCATTGAATGTCCCTCATAATGAAAATGAATTTTGACCCGATGGCACAAATAGTCCGCCGTATCCTGACTAGTACTAGAGGCGTAGAAGGACTAGTCTCCTTTTCTATATACGACATCTTGTACAAAGTTCGTGTAGCCCATTATGGCTACGTTGAATATTTCCTGGCCTCTGTGTGAGATAGCGGCCGCGGTGCTCAGGCTTAACCCCCCACCGATAAAAGTAGGATGCCGCGTCGAAGACTGAGATATATTTACAGTTGGCTAGTTACCAATTGAACAATTTCTCTATCCCACAGAACCGTCATATCATCGTGGCTCCTTGTTGCGCTCATCATAACTGTGACCGTCCTCCATCCAACGTTGTAACGTGCTCCTACTCTTTGCTATCGCTTTCGTCCGGGTACGCAGGCAAGGTGATCCTTGAGCTAAAGCTTTCCCAGGGCTCCCCGCGCGATGGAAACGCCTATACCTCTGAAATTTGCACATCTTTCATCTGCAACTGTGCAATCCCAAAGTAAATGTTCAGAGAATTTGGAGTACGGGTCCACTGATCACGAAGCGTGGAAATCCGTCTCTAAAGACCTGAAGCTAGCTTTGAATTTCTATCCAACACTTGGGGTTCATCTTCATTCCCCCAAATTGCTCCCAGGAGAGCAGCTAATCATCTCACACTATACCACCATAGCCATGCGATTTCGAATTTAATGAGTATAGAAAGGCGGGTGGGTGTTCGACGAGGAGTTTCCGCCGGACATCGTCGGACCATGTGAAATCTATTGTGTTGTAGCCGTATAAGCCCTCCCTGGCTACTACACGGTGTATTCCGTTGAGTTGAATGAAGTGATATTGCTGCTGGAACGTCGAGTAAGCTGATCGATTAACTAGGTATCGTCTCTTTGTTGTATGGTTCACCGTGCAATGTTGCCATCACAGTTATCAGATCCGGGGGGGGGAAGCCAGATTCGAAGATAGGCTCTGAGAGGATCCAGCCATGGCCGGGTATCTAGTCCATGGCCTGCCAGTGAGCGTTTAGATGATGATCTTCGTTGCAAAGCACTCTATAAAGGGTGCCTGATATTTAACTAGTGCCCAAAACCAGAGTCAGAGCACAGTTCAACAGCCACTCAGTGTCAATGATATAGCGACTGTTTCTGCAGTCAATTAGGGTCCCCCCCTTTTGGCCCAGCGGTTTGATACATATTTACGGCTCATAGGCCTCTTGTCAGTATTAGTTGGCATGGTGTTCTTCAGGTAGTGCCTTCATCGCTATCACCCTAACAAACATGCCTGCGAATTTTACCCTTTATAGGTATTGGATAAATAGCCCTCAGAATGCATTTGACTCTTGCAGTTCAAATATCTAGATATGAACCGTTTGCAACGATGATAACTAGTTGGTCGAAAGGTCTTACGGAGTGCGAAATGTGGCGACTCCAATAGCGGCCAGAAAATTCCATCGTCGATTCTTGATCAAACGTCAGTGTCATGTCAGGTTATTGTCTGCGGGTTACAACTTACACATAGTATACGCCAGCATGGCCCATGGGCCAAAACAACAGCCCACCAGCGCGATTATCGCGCCGAACACCGCAGCGACCCCATATGGGCCAACCCGCTCCAGGAGGATGAGGGAAAGGGACGTGGCCAGCGTCGCCGCTAGGCCTGCCTCGGGAGTAGCAGTGGCTGTCCAGATCCTCCGTTATTTCTCACTCTCTCTTTTCACGCGAGGCTCTTAATGGCTTCCATCCATGCTCGATGCCGCAGCGGAGGGCGCAGTACCGGCTCCTTCACGTCTAACACTGCCTTTTGCGCTTGATCCGAGACCTCGGGCACAGCAGGGCAGCAGCCACGATAGCTCATCTTCCTCGCATTGCTGTGCCGCCTGCGGTGGCGGCCGAAGCGTAGTTGCACGCAGATGAAGTCTGGTGCCAATGCTGTTGATTAGCTGGATACCAGGTCCTTTGCAGTTCACTATCTGGCCCATGCTATTGTATATCTTTAGCTGCTCGTCGCACTTGTGATTCGTGCCATTAACATCTGCCGGGGTTGCCTAACCAGATGTAGCTCAAGAAAGCCCCATCCTCAGGATCATCTGGGTCGAAAGGAACGAAATTCGGCCGCCGTAAAAGGAGCGGCAGCGCTGACGGGTGTCTGAAAGCCAGCGTAGCCTTTTGGTCCATATGCTGGTCCAACGATTCCGTTCTATCATCACATACCGGCCAGGCAGCAGTGTATGGCACTTGTAGCATCGCTTAAACCCTCTTCCAAGGGATGATAAAATCTCATCACATGGGTTGCAGATATACTCATAGTTGACTGAAATGTACGTGGGTCCACGCATCATTGTTCGGCTCGTGATGCCATTCAATCTGGAGTATCTTGTTCACCCCTTCCGCGCGATATTTCATCTTCCACACCGGCCACTAGTTATATATTGCTTTTAGTTGGATAATATCTTCGGTTTCATATCGTTGTATGTATAGCGATGAGATCAGGTAGCACCCCATGTATTAAATATGCCGGTCAACCACCAAGACGGTCGGAGCCCAAACAAAAAGGCAGATGCATAGAATGCATGTTTTCAGTGACTTCGACGCCGAAGAAGCCATCTGACAGTGGCCCCCGTATACAAGATAGCCTGAGGGTCAGCCATTCTTAAGTATAGGAAGGTTATGCGCAATCTTCTGGAACCATGCAAGTAGAGAATTGTTCAATAGTTGTCTGTTAAATAGTTCTCCGAGTTGATCCATATGGTAGTCGAGACAGCAGAGGAAATCAAAACCGGCACTGGTGCGTGCTGGTGTTATTTTGCAGCACAAGAGCTTGGAATCAGTGTATTCCGTATCTGAAGCATATGTGCTTTGGGCGCTGCAAAAATACTGTCGCTGGGATTCAACTTGAATGCGTCGGAGTATCTTTTTGCGACTAAACACAGGAGGAGACTGAAGGTGTTTGTCAATGATATAACGACTCTCTCTGCAGCCAGTTAGGGATCTCCCCTTTTTGGCCCAGCAGTTTGATAGTATCTCACTCAGCCTCGTTTGCACTGACATCGTTTTCTTTGAATAGTATCTTATATTTATTCTGGCCGCGTCATATGGTATATTGGATCTGGCGAGGTTCTATCGCTTCGCAGTGGGCACAACCACAATGCATTGAAGTAATTCTATGAAAAGAAAGAAACCCCCAGATCCGGTGGTTTGTCTGTCTTGGGCAAAGATGGGTGTCTTCCGCTGCGGACAGCTCTACCATTGCCTCGTAGTACTTGTGGAAAGTCTCTTTTCCAAGGTCGAAGCCCCCTTTTCAAGGTCCTGGTCAAGTTGGTTTTGTTCCTCCTGCGTTAAAGTGTCAAAGTTGTCCGGACGTGATGGGAATATCCATTCCCCCAACCAGCCATCCTAAACCCTCACACTCACAAGGTAATAAGCCGTCCAGCCATTATGCTTGTTATACAGGTCAATAGCTGGGCTGGAGACCAAATAGCCTGTTTATGAGGTACTAAATAACACGATTCCTTTTTGTGCCGATCGCATTAGCTCCTCCGTGGATATAGGTTATGCCGCATATAGGCTCTGGAGAGCATGTAAAATGTCGTTCACGGTCTTGCGGGCCCGGACATATCAGACCGGTCTAGAGGCGTGGATAACAACAAGCCGAGCAAAGATCAATTTCGCCAGAACGGATCAGCCTTTCTTATCATCAGACAGATTGAGCGGCTTGCAGGGAAAAAAAGCGCTCTTCCATGATATCTGATTTTGTCGGATATCTGATCCCTCAGCTCTGTTTTGTTGGAAACTCCGCTATCAACGGCTACAAGACATCGCCCAACGCAGTACTGTGGTTTGCAGCCAGATGTATTACCGTTCTTTTCATGCAGTCTTGCAATCAGCGGATTGATTTCTCTCTCTTCTGCAGTTCTTGTGAGTGGTGAACTTGCAGTCAATTGCCATGTATAATATTGGACTTTGGTATATTTGAGCCGCGGTGTTCCCATTAAATTCCAAGCCACAATCTTGTAGTTATGGCCTTTCGATTTTCAGTTATTCTTCAACCGCTTAGTAGAGACGTCCTAACAGTCTGCAGATCAAATGGTGTGTCAATCTTAGTTTTAGCTGTATTTTCCCTCACTGCGAACTGCTTATTGACACATTCGATAGATTCAATCAGGTGTTTCCATATAATAGTCGACTGTATTTATTTTTTTTCGAGGAAGCAACTAGCAGCCCCTGAGCAAAAATCGACCGACCCAACACAATCGTATGTTTTCTGCAGTTTCAGGAGCCCGTGGCAGCGCTGGATATAGCTTATTCTGACGTGCAGGTGTGATAATATGGTGAGCGTTTCCCAGCTGTGCACCTAGCTTTTGAGGGCCTCAATAACTTCCGCATTTGGGTGGCACCAATCGGTGCCACGCCTTGCGGGGGTATTAGCGCAGCGATTGCTGGCTGGAAGACTGTCGTAAACCGAGCAAGCCTCTTTCACTAGTCCAGAGAGTAGATTCCGTCAAGCACGACCTATATTCCATTTCCCTGGTGATTCGTCCTGCTCTTCAAACACCGTGTCATTATTGGTGGTTAGAAATAGCTCGGCCTTTAGAGCAGGTTCGTTGCATCACACTAGCCCTGAAATCGAACAATCCCAGCTTAATCCTATGAATTTTCGGTAAAGTCTATAACCGTAGGATCGATTGCTCAGTATTGGATCTCCCGGGCGTCATATAAGGAATGAGTTGGGGTGTGTTTCTGGTAAGTCATGATATCATTGACTATTGTCGTTGGTTCGATGGCTCTTACTGACGGATTCGAACCGATCCAGGCCTGGTATGTGCGTCTATTTTGGTTGGATTCCATGTGAACATTTGCCTCTTCAGTCATCTGCTGGGGAATTTAAGTATCTCTTGCAGGGTGACGAAGTTGTAGTCTTTGATTTGGGCCTCATGATGCTCAATATGTAATCCCTTGAGAGACACATTCCCATTTCCATTCCGAGAGCTGGTTCCCAGTGATGTTGGTAACCGCGCCGTACGCCCCAGGCTGGGAGATAGCAATATTGCTAATATCTTCACTTTATATTCTATTTGAATATTAAAGAAGTAGATATTTTACTTTATTGCTGGTTTGCATTAGAAGCACTCCTAGAGTGCGGTCGAGACGGTCTCAACCAAGGGGGTTCAAGTTCCGGAGGAGGGGGGTGGTGCGGCCCCAACACAACAGTAGTAGATAGGGGCGGGCGGCTGCGGCTACGTACTTGGGAGGCCTGCCTCGTTCCCTATCTGCTGGGAAGATTCATACTTCAACCAGCTAAGTAAGTGTTAGTTTAGAGGTAAAATAGCTTGGAGAGAAGTTGATAGTAAATAATTACCCTGTCTCTTATAC
>OJKM01000014.1_pt1 | contig 20231 bp, 20 predicted proteins | sample 1596631 | NCBI WGS metagenome assembly OJKM01 (sample SAMEA3904683, study PRJEB24821) | metagenome | biome: Builtin; feature: hospital; material: surface | place: USA | collected 2013-06-06 | reverse complement strand
TGGGCTCGGAGATGTGTATAAGAGACAGACATAGTACCCGCCAGTTTGCTTGGAGGCTACCTTGAGCCCGGCCCAGACGCGGTTGCCGATCTCAAACACACAATGCGGCCCATTTCCTGGTGCCGGGATATCAATTGTTTTTATAATGGTCGGCGGAGTCGCGAGATCCTTGCCGGGATCCACGAGGAGCAGCTTGTTGTCAGCCTGCAGCGTCAGCCACATCATGCCGGGGTACACGGTCGAGGGCCACACGCCATGTAGCTCGGAATAGTTGTCCTTGCCCATGGGAAACGCATGATACGCAATGGGCTCTTCGGTGGCAGGATCCAGCTCGATCTTGATGAGCTGGCTGTCAGATAACTGGGACAGAAGCAGGAAATTTGTATTCGGCACGCGCGCAAACTCGTGTGTGGCAGAGGCAGCCGGCAGCAGATACTCAGTGAGGCGGCGGCTCACGAGCGAGTTGGACGAAGCCTGCGCCGACGCCGTGTGAGCGACGAACGCCAGCGCGACGGCGACCAATTTAAAAAACATGATTGAATGTTGAAGTTCCCTCCGTGATGTTTTTTGAAATGGTGGTTTTTGTATACCTGAGGGCGAAGTGCCCCTATTTAACAGCCACTGTCTGTCAATTCACCCTGTGCAATCCGGGTATCCGCAGCCGGGCAGCAATCCCGTTCCGTCGAAATTTTTGGGCTTCAGCTGAGCCCGAGCGGAAGAGTGAGCTCCCTAGAGACCCAAGATGACCGATTTGGTTTCCTGATACGTCCCAACACATTCCGTCCACGATCTCGACTGGCCAATGGTTTACTCCCACATCTCGCGCTAGTGATTTAGATAGGGACCACATATGCACAAGAAAAGTAAAGGAGAAAAGCCTTGGGAACCGTCCACGAAGGCCTTCGATTTCGACGTGCCAATGTTCTTCGGAATGAAGCCTCAAAACGACGACATGCTTTCCAGCGAATTTTTACTCCTTAGATTGCATGTCTTTGAGCAGTGGTGCATAACGTAATACTGCCTCATCCGCTGTGAGGCCGGGTCCCAATGTCCATCTGCGGGGGACGTTAAGAGCACCACAGGGACATTGCTGGAGAGTGATGCCTTCATCCGCCGCACGCCTGTTTCCCGACTCAATCGCTGGATTGCTGGACTTTGACAACTTGTTTTGACCGCCATATTCATTATCTAGGGGCCTCTTCTGTCCCTGTTGAGCCACCCCCTGTGTCTGCCTGCTGCGGACTGCTGGGGAGGTCTCTTCATCATCAAGAAAGTACAAATCCCGAAGCAATTCAAGTTGTGAGCGAGTTTCTGCATCTAGAGATTGTACTCGAGCACCTCCCAGCACCAGTATTCCGCGTCGGAGTGTTGCTACCGGCGCGCCGTGCCATTGTTTCGGAGCTGAGAGGGTATCTAACATATGAGAGGAAAGATCGCCGCCAGGTAGGTAGTTCTTTAGAAAAATCGGTCGGTACAATCCTCCGCCCGCATCGGTAGGGACCTTTCCGTTGTTAGACTGATGAATCTTGTACTCTTCAGCTGTAGGGACTTTTCGATGAATATCTTTCCCATTTTTCATTGCAAGCTTCTGCTCTTGACGCCCATCAAGTTCAACATCAACAAAGTACTGCAGGTCCGTGGGTAACAAACCAAATCCGGGATCAGCTGTCTGGTCAAACTCGGCGTGGCAGGTAGGGCAAAGTGCAATCCCATTATCGACCGAAGTTAGATCGAAATTAATGAGATTAGCATCGTACCATAGTGGCATCTATAATAGTAGGGAATCATTATCTATCTCTTATTTTAGATCCAGACGTGACAATATTTACTTACCTGTGGATCCTCCTTTCCAAACACTTGGCAGACCTGGGTTGTTGAAGCACGACATGCCCAACATCCACCTCCCGCGAGTCTTTTAACCTCGAGCTTCGTAGCCCTGGAGAACGCGTCGGATTTAGGATAATCACCCTGTGAGGACCTTGTCGACATACTAACGGATCGCTATTGTATAATAGAAGGTAAGCACTTGTCATGCACAGAGTTGGATCAAGATAACTTACGCGTACTGATGAAGAATCGGCGAGATTTGAACTCTCGGTTCATCGGGACAGACGGCGTCGGCTTGCTGGCAAACTAGGCGGGGGCATCTTATCATGGTCAGCCATGATTCAAGCTGTTTGTGCGTTACTGAGATATATCCAGCATCACTTACCTACAGCAAACAGCGAGGAGGCTACAGGTCAACTGAGTTACCTTATTTGGTTAGCGCGAGCCCGTCCACTAATAGACTTCTTATTAATATAGTTCAACTTTGAGCCTCAATTATCATGTGACAACAACTATTCCAGGTTTGTCATTTATTATGTAATCTCGTCTTCTCCTTTTTGCAACAACAACAACAATAACAACAGCAAAACAAGGCAGAATAAAACAAGGAGAAACACTTGCATTCGCGCTCTGCCGGGGCCAAAGAATTTGATTTCTCCATGCATACCTCTGCTGAGAATAAAAAAGAAAGAAAGAAAAAAAAGGACAGTAGAGTGTGTCGGTTGTCGTGGCTTTTTGCTCGTAGTCGAGTGAGGAACCTGCTGAAAGTCACTGGGACAGAAGACGACGCCCAAATATCGAGACACAAACCCCATAAATCATAGAGGAGCTTCTTGTACATCCTTTGCTTCTTCTGCATGAGTATGCAATGGAAATGCTGGATTTCTCATTCTCTAGGGTGCCGGCCGATGACGTACTGCTAATGGTATGCCGTTCGATTGGGTATTAAATTTATCCGCTTTATTATCATCGTCATCATCGTGCGCTTTTATGTCCAAAGCTTTTTTGTTATTGTGGCTCGTCTCTTGATCGGTCTGAGTTGTTGCCGGACCATCTTCAGGAGGATCCGCAGTTTTTGTCTGTTTCAGAGTATCTTCTATACTCGTGACTCTATCGTCAAGTTTGCTCACTTCGCTCGCCAAGTTAGGTGGGTTGCGGTGCGTCGACCACCATATGGACCAGGTCCCTGCCGAGCCGGCCCCAATCAGAATTGCAGTAGAGATTGATACCGCCAACGTCGCCGTTATTAACATCGCAGAACTATCGACGTGGTAGATATCCGCTGATTTGGTGGGACACAAGAGTTTGTTGCAGCTTGTTCTTGGGGCAATACCAGAGTTATCTAGTAAGAAGAGATGTAAGTTTACTTTCTAATTGAGGATTATGTCGATACACTACGTTGATTTTGATGCTATATATCTTCCGAAGCTGTTGTATTTTGGAAAGAATTACAACCACTTCTGCTTCAACTTTCTGTCATTTAGGAGAAAGTTCTGGCTGTAGTGAACTTTAATCTCAGCATTATACCCCGATTCTACTGCTTTCTTTGATATTACACTGGTAGCCTGTACCTCAGAAAGAGATGTATCGGTTTCTCTTTGATTCAACACAAGAGAGGTCTTTCCTGCAAAGTGCTTTCATGCTTGGCAGTTATGCTCCAAGCCCATTCACTGGCTCGAGAACATCAAATACTTGCGATCTTGCAATATTAAAGAGCTTGCACATATGCTTCTGCTTTCATCTGTTTCTTCCTTTATCCAACCCAAAGTGCTTTATTGAATGGACACCATCAATGCTGCTTTTTTTTTTTTTTTTTTTTTTTTTTTTCCCTATAGATCTACAATTGGTCACGGCATCATTTATTAATGTCGCTACTTTCCCTCAACGTCTTAAAAATTTTCATACCCTACAGCCTCCATCTTTTGGGCAGCCCATCGTCCCCATTAACTATGTTTCCTATCGGTTACTAGATTTTTACTCCGACCAAAGGGGTTTACTATCTGGCCCGGACGACCCTATGTTAACCGGAGACCCTGAGCATCGCATATTACAGCTAATAGCTAAGGTGGCTACCGGATATGCGCACAGACTAGGTTAACTTCCCGGAACCTACTACGGTCATGGAGTACCCCATCTTCTTAATATCCTTCATCTCCTTTAGATATAATGGTATCCATTGTGCTGCCTCGAGGATCGGGAGGCCAAAGATCATACGTCACATGGAGGAAAGGAGGATATTCCCCACTCTTCCAATGGTTCATCATTGTACCTCTTTGAATGAATTATTATCCCAATGCCTAATATACCCAGTCTCCCTTTATATTATAGTAAAAGTCTCGCGCTTATTTACCGGGCATGTCCAGCTATTCTAAGATGTGCAATTGCAGCCCTCGCCGCGTCATGTCAAACCACACTAAAAAATGTTACAATCGCTCGACTCCATCAATGAACCCTACAGGTTTTGCTGCTTCTAGTTGAAATTATTTAAAGGACGTCGGATAGCCCTCAACATGAAGGCTCATGAGCTACTCGACATAACTCATTCTAAAACTACACTATTCAAAGCACTTGACCAAGATGGACCCGGCATCCGAACACTCATGGAATCTGTTTCAGTATATTCGCGAGCTGCTCACTGCTCCCGATAAGCACACTCACGACTGGAGCGAGGCAGAGTGTCATAATATTCAAAATAGCCCCCTTTACAGATTGCCGGCCGAACTGCTTGGGATTATTCACGACTATTTGACTCCCAACGACTCATTCGCATTATCACTTTCCTGTGCTCGGTTCTACTTCTCTACCATCCTTGCAGGGGTCCAACGCGACCTGAAATCAACCGAAATGGGCCAGTTCATTGTCAAGTGCATGCTTGAAGGGGTCGGAGAGATAAAGGAGTATTGCTGCCGGGGTTGCCTCACCACGCACCCTTCTTCTCATTTCTCAAAGGATGAACTGGAAAAGCGCCACGTAGAGCGCTATTGCCTAAAAACCAAAAAGGTTCTAGCACTTGGGGCATTTGGGTCATATCCCAAGAGCTTTAACGAGATACAGGCCATGAGGAGAAACAGGGAGTTGGAGGAAGGCTTCAATATACCGCAAAAGAGCTCCTTTTGGGAATTCTTTTCGTCCCCTAATGTATCAATAGTGACCGGCATACGGCTATTCCCCGAAGGCCAACGGGTTTCCGTGGAACGGTTCGCAGAACTATGCCAGAAATTGAACTACCCAGCCTGTCCCCATATGACCACAGCCGACAAAAGAATCGTGCACCTCTACGTGCCGGGGTTTCATCGCGCTGGCGAATCGGGCACAGCTGATTCATTCGGTGAGCATTTTGAGCGGAATAATCGCGGCGTCAAATGTAAGGTTTGTAACACAATCGTGACATTGGATACGTCAAATCCACGTGGGAGACCCATGGCGTGTGCCATAATCTTCATACGACCGGTTGGGAGGCTTATATCTCCTCTGGAGCCTGCCTGGCTGGCGTCAACTTCTTCTGAAGGCTCGTTACTAAGTCGAGAACGAGAAAGTCAAGTGTATGAGGCGGCTCATTCATTCTACCATGCAACCCAGGCTCCGATCGCGGGCACAGCCATAGAGAGTAATATCGACTGTATCCCTCTCTCACTCCCTACATCTTCGTTGATGGCGAGGCTCGGTGTAACCATCTGGTCTGCTGTGAGTTCATGTATTCCAGAAAAGCGTCACCGGCGGAAGTCCGGCCATATTCACCGGATCACTTATACGGACATTCTCTATCGGTTAACCCCTAAGTTCAATAGAGAGCGTGAAGAGGGCCCCTAGTATACTGTTTTACTTTGCAGTTCTCGTTCTTACTCGCACTTGTTTGTTGTCCTTCGTTTTGGCTTTTGTTTTTTCCTATATGTGAAGCTTCCATAAGGAAACTGTGGACTCTATTTTTAGCTTCAGGTTTATCTGTTTATCCGTTCCGTGCATAAGGTTCGCTTGAGCCGCTGACGTAACTATCACGTGACTGATATAAGCTTTCAGTCGGGCGGCTGTTGGTTATTTAAACCTCCCAACATCATTAAACCGTTTGAAGGTATGGCAACATTGAAGAGCAGCGCCGGCGTTGTCTTATTCACTTCTTTCGTCAGTATATGAGGGGAGCATAGGCTCGACGAGGTAAATATTTACTCTGTCGTATGCTATAACTAGCTAGAGAGTAATCCCTTCACGATTTCCCTCTGACTTCCGCTTCCATTCCACAATTCTGTTACAAGCCTTAGCTGGTGCATTTTTGTTGTCTCGCTATTCCATCTTAATTTTGTGTGCTTCGTTCCCTCCTTCTCCAGTATATACATGGTCCGCTGTGACCTTCTGATCATATGGCTTCTTCGTCGAACCAAAATATAGGGGCTTCGCCTCTCCTTCTGATGGCCCGCCGGATGTGCGTCAAGGTAGTTAGGGGTGAGTATAACATACATACCTTTACAATATGTATCCTCTCACTTCCCAGCTTCCAGCTAATAGTAAATCAACTAGAAATAACAGATGTTGGCCTGGCCCGTTATGAAGTTATCCGCCCTATCCTTCAGAAGATTGAGAATCCCCAGCAGCTAGTAAGTGCAGCCCTTGTGTTCGTCTTTAACTAACCCCTTGCCAAATCTCACTTTATTAACTTATATCTTCCTCATTACTTTATTTGGTTAGCATGAACTTGAGCAAAGATCTCCGCATCTTCTAGAGCACGATGCTGAACTCTGGATTGAATTTATCAAGCGTGACATATACTTCTGGGAGACCCTGGATCTAACTGAACCCCCTGAGAGTTGGTATCAGTTTTATACATCTCTTAGGGAGCAAGCCGCCAAGAAAGTTGACGAGGATGCAGAGCGCATGAGACGTGCGTTACAAGGCCTCGACAAAGAGAAGCTAAAGCACACTCCCAAACTGGTTGATGTAAAGCAAATGAGGCTCCCCCGAGAAAAGCCCACTACTGTTCAGCGGCATGCTCACCATGACCGCATGATGGGCGGTATTTCCCCTATTTTCGCATTAGGCACGAAAAGCAGTGATCCCAATAACAGTAAGCCGTGGGAGGATCGACCGCAGTGGAGACTTGTCCCGCCCAAGCTGTCTTCTAGATCCATCTTTGGTGCTTCTTCTGGGGCCAGGAAGTCTGCATTACCAGCGGTCGTCAAGCGGAATAACAGGCTATCTACCCCTACCCACAAGCTCAATACTATGGCCTCCCGTATTATCAAAGCTCCCAAGTCTTTTATTGAGGATCACCAAAAAAATTCGGGCCCCATCAACCGGACTATCCGCCCTACTGTTCGCAGCAATGCCACCACAGTGCCATTTCTGAAGCCTGCTGCGACCCCGCAGAAGCCATCCACCGGTCACGACTCAACTCCAGACCATACACCTACCGCTACGTCTATACATATGTCTGAAAAGCTCCAAACTTCACGTTCCGTTAGAAGCTCTGACTCTAAATTCAAGCCTACACCGACTATTACCCGAACGAGCTCAGATGTCACTCATGGCCCAACTGGACCCAATGTGAACCGTGGGCATCCTACAATGCCCCCGCATGATGCCTCGTCTAGCAGACCAGAATTAGGAAATAAGAGGCAGGGCAATCACACCTCGTCTAGGTCCACATTAAGCAATAAGCAGAAAAGACTGAAAGTTTCGTGAACACAACGAGAAGCCCACTATCATAACGCAAGATGAAGATTTTACTTTACTAATATTTCAAATTATTTAACACTCCCTTCTCTTGGCATCATTCTTCAGCTCTCTGCGATCTTTTCCAATTCGAATGTGATGAGATATTCATCAAATTTTTATTACACCTTTTTCCTAGCACTTTACCTACCCCGCCGGAATACCCGATAATCCCTTGGAATCGACACACCATGCGTGATATGAGCTGGCTATATCTCATAAATCGCAACCTAGCTGGCTCTGATTGCAACTCTGGTTTTGCCTTTTTGCGCTACCGTTTGGCCGAATCATCAGGAAATGGACCTGTACCGTTATTCTCACTCCTTCTTTTCACTGCGGGAATACTATTCCCGCGCGTTTATTTATCTACTTTGGCTTTATTTGGGTTTCGAGGATGTGACCATCCGGATAACAATTTGTGAAATAAGGGGATAAGGTGTATGGAGAGGCTATAGAAATATACCGGCAGGCTTGAGATGAGTAATCTAAATACTACGGTGGGCGCTCATTGGGTTGACTCGTTAAGTTATGTATTTCTGTTGTTTCTGTTGTCCCTTCTATGCTCTTCGTAAATATGTTACATGTTTGCCTTATCCTCTTCACGTTAGTTCCCTTCCAGTTGATCTGCCTTCAGTAGGCGATTCTGGTTCTTCATCAATAGCAAATCGTACATTGGTGCTCGTTGCACCACGCTTAAACGCACTCCTCCTCGTTGAATATATAGGCTGTAGCCTGGGCTCGCTTGCGGCCCACAGCTTGCTAGGAAATGATGTTGGTAATGGTGTTGCTGGAGTTGTAGACATCTGAACCAAAGCCCTTGCTCTGGCGGCCCGCTTCGAGGGACTGTTCAGATAACCTGGTGTTGACATAGGGGTGTGAGATGTAAAATCCGGCTGTCGTATCGGTGGCTCTTCTCGTTCGCTGGGATGATCTATCCCTTGCCATCCACGTGGGTCGTTAACCTGAATACTATGGCCGTTTTTGGATGGAGTTTCTATTGGAAAAGAGTCAAAGTCCCTTGAAATTCTAGCTTTCTCGCGCCAGTGATGAATCATATTCCGGTAGTGCTTTCGAGTATTGCGACCATACAGCGCATCTGCAGTTTCTAGTCGTGTTTTAATTTCGAATATCCGAAGGCTTAACTTCCGAATTTGAGCAAGGGCGATACCAGAGACATGGATCTCTAGAAACCGTGTCGCTTTCTCATCAAGCATTTGGTATGAACGTTGCATCCCTGCCCAATGTGTTAGGTTATTGTAGACCAATTGTCGGTTATAGTATAGCTGTGCGTCCGCAAGATGTTGCGCTCGTTGTGTGGCCTTTTCCGACCAGAGGTGGAACATGTTAGTTCCGACTGCAATGAGCTTTTCCCCATACATTTCCGTTGATCGCTGATGTATTTCACGAACAGTAGCGCAGCGAGACCGCCAGGCGGAGATAACAGCAGAGGCTAGATTCATTTTCACTTTGCGCCGAATGGCTGCATATGCTTCCAACCGTCGTCTCTTGGACGATTCTGCTGTTGCACTCCGCCACTGCTTCAGCGTTTTCGTAGTCAAGAAAAAATACTCCGATTTCTTTGCCCAGGTATCGAGAGTTGCCAAATGCTCGCTGCGTGCTTTCCAGCTTTGAAGCACCTCTTGCTGGACGGGAGGAGCATAAAACGCTCGGCTTACCAGTTCACGTTGCTTTTGAATATCGAGACGTTGTTTCCAGTAGCTAAAGGTGGCTTGCGCCAATTTTCGTTTTCTATCAGTTCGAAATCTGGCTTCTTTGACAAGGAGCTCGTTGTACAGGCTCCGAGAATTTTCCATCATCGTCTTGAGGTAGCTGGCCTTTAGGCGTTGTTGGTGAATTCGGTCCAGTAGGCGCAGCCTTCCTATAAGGATCCATTTATATAATGACTGTAAGACAATTCGCTCCTCTGTTCGTGAAGACAAGGCCTGGCAGCGAAGATGGTCATTCCAGGTTGTCCAACAGTTACGCATAACACGAAGTCTGTCAGCGTCCCGCGCTCTTCTCTCCATGCGTGTCTGTTGAGACCAGTCTTCCAGGCATGAGCGCACTAACTTAGTGTTTAGTAGACTAGTCACCTCTGCAAAAGGCCGCCTGTACTTTTGCTTGACTGACCATTCAGTTAGATAGTGTGATATGATGTGGTATTTCCAATGGTTATTCGCGCTCTTCTCAGCAGAGGAAACTTCACGATATTTCTGAACAAGAGTTTGGAATGTAAGTTTCAGAGAATTAAGAGAACGATTGGAGTCGATTGCTAGATCACGTTCCCTTTGAGTTCGGAGGGCACGCAACCAAGCAATAAAAGACCGTTGCTTTAAGCGCTCCTTATTCCATCGCGGTGCTAGCCTGTCACAGAAGGACCAAAACCAGTGTGAATACCCGTATCTCTTAAGGCTTCTCTGGCGAAATTCCTCTGCCTGGGAATCTAGGGGGGCAATTTGTTGGTGGCGGGCATTCCAGAGTTTTAATGGTTTTTTCAGCATAAAACGCTGGGCTTTGAGTTCATTAACGGCTGTTATTTCACGCCATGCGTTAAAATATTTGATGCAGAGGAGATGGCGGCGGGCAGCCTCGGTTCTATGAACTTCCTCAGAGGCAACCTGTGACCAGTGGGTAAACGCTTTCGTGAGCAGGTATATGTCTCGAGCGCGAGCAGCTCGCTCCTCGAGATTATTGAAAAACTTCTCGTTCTGTGCAGCTTCTCTCTCAGCTTCTGCGACTTCACGTTTGCCTTGCAATGCAGCCTTCCACAAGTCCAAGACCTGAACAACCAAAGTTTTGCTATCATAATATATGGCCCTCCGCTCCATGGCCTGGACTAACTCTCGCTTCCGCTTCGCTGATCTAGACCAGCTTGACAGCATTAGCCGGAGAGCATTTCTTCGTCTATACATATCAAAAACCGAGGCATCGCGTATACGCTGTGTATTTGATGGTTGATAAAACAGTTCTGGTGGTACTTGAGGAGGTTCTGGTGTCTCATCAGATGCAATGGAGAGTGTATTTTGACTAGGTTGGTGCTCCAAGATTGTGTTCGGATTCGTTCTGTGGTCACTGCCGAATTCTTGGGTACCAGAATTGTCTGAGCTCTCTGAAAAAAATGAGTTTGCGCCGCCGTCTGAATCCTGAGAAGCTATGCCGTTGACGTTCACGACCTATAGCATCTCCCAGTCTTTCATGTTGAGGAGAGCGGTCCGACTTGTAAGGATATAATCTTTTGATTTCTGCATCAAAGTCTAAGGATCTGATTGTCCCATCCTCCAGCCTGGACATAGAAGACCTGGAGTTTGGCCGGTTGGCAAGGCGCTGTTCGAGGTCATGGGTTGGGTCGTAAACCGAATCGAATGAGGCGCGACGCCTATCCTCAGCTCTCCGTGGGAGAATCCCATTTGGTCTCTGTTGTAGAATGCGTACACTGTCTTCTCTAAAACGCGATGCAGCGCCGTTCGTCGGCAAAGACTCATTCGCTTCTGCATCCTCGCCGTATTCTAGTCGGATACCGAGCGACGCTAGGAGCGACTCAAAACGTTCGGAGATGGTACCATTTCGCTCAGCCCCAAGTTGGAACAAGAAAGGCAGATATGTCTGATCGCGTTCCACGGGAATGCCATGCTCAGACAGTACAGCATCGTAGGCCGAGAAGATAACGCGAAAAGGAAGAATGTCAGCGTCCGGGTGCTGTTCCGCGCGGGTTACAATTTCGTGGAGAAGCTCGACGTCTGTAGCATTATAGCTCTGAATCAGTTCTAACTCTCCAGCAGCGAGCAGTAAGCCCATCAGACTGACCTTGGTCCGACAGAACCAGCTGTTCCAGTGAGGTGACTGCCCGGTCCTTAGGATCTGAAGGCATTTGAAGATTTAATTATGGTTATACCGCGATCTACGCCGTTGTCGCAAATTGCGCAGCGACGTCATTTCGAGACTGACAGAAGTAAAGGCACGCCCCAGGCCGCATAGTCTTGCCAGGACGAAGAAAAACACTATCCAAAAACGAACCACACGGGCGCGGGCGGATGAAATCCTCGTCGTCTAGTCGTCGCGTCGTCTCGCTAACGCTGTTCTTGTTGTCTTGCTTGTATATGCGACTTTTTTTTTTTTTTCTTTTGCTGGTGGCTGGCGACGGTTAGTCAGTTATGTATTACATAAGCAAGTATTCAACGCTGAATATAAATTTTGTTCTTTTAGGTGAAAAATTGACAAAGGACAATTGATTATTGATTTTGATGCTGAAATACTAAAATAGCGAGATGTCGCGATTTAGAGCGGACGATACCCACAGGCCGAATAGTATAGATATACACAGGACTCTGTATATGAATGGGACAGCCAGCGTTATGCGAAGACGTCAGAGGAAAACCGGTCGCTCTTGATATCCTGGAACCAGCGCTCTACCTCTTCGTCCGTCTTTGGCTTGCCAATAGAGGCGCAATAGTCCTGGAATATCTTCTTCACGGTAGATGCGATGCCTTCTCCAACCCTGCTAGTACCGCAAACATAGAGCTTTGCTCCCCTGTCAAAGACCTTTCTCATCTCACCTCGTTCCTCCCACAGCCTGTCTTGGACGTATCGACAGCGCTTGCTCTGCTCACTTGCTGCAGAAAATGCATAAAACACTGTCACTACACCATCAGTCTCCCATTTCTGAAGCTCATCCTTGAAAAGAGCGTCTCTTTCGGGATGCCTGCATCCGATGAAAAGGTACGCGGGGGCCACTTTTCGGCCCGCTTGGATCTGGATTGCTCTCTCTTGAACAAAACCGTGGAAAGGGGCAAGGCCAGTCCCGGCACAGAACATCATGACAGGTGTATTTTCAGTGTCCTTGGGAGGGTGGAAGTTGCCATGGCTTGGCTTCACGGCAACATGGATCCTATCGCCTTCTTGGACTTTGGAGAGGAAGTTGGATGCCACACCAAGGAACCGCTTTGAATCGGCAACCCGGGACGGCGCATCGAGAACTGACCAGGTAATAGACGCAACAGTTGGGTCTGCTAATGGTGAGGAAGAAATTGAATATTGGCGAATGCGCATCGGTGGCAGCATTGCAAGGAAGTCTCCAAGAGGCAGCTCGGCTGTTGGATATTCCTCGAGAAGATCCAACGGAGAGCGGCGTTTCTTCAAAATCTCATTTTCAAATCCTTCCTTTGAAAGAGCAAGGACTTCCTCCCGGACCTTCTCGTCTGATATACTGGAAGCGATTCGAGCAACGTTCTACTCGGAAAACCGGTCAGCCAACTGTAATAGAACCATAAATCACTTCCAAAACATACCTTTCTCGTCGCTGGTTGGCCCAGCTCGACATACGCACTCAATACATCCATTGCAGAAACAGGGTGGCCCGTTGGCAAGGTAGTATTAGCGCCAACCTTGATTGTCAACATTGCGTCCCACGGGAGGTTGTAACGATTCAGGGCTCGTCGGATATTTCTCTGGTCGTTTATAGGAAGTACGGCAAGATAATCTCCAGCTTTGTAGGACATCCCGGTAGGAAGCGTTAAAACAAGGTGCCTCTTCTCTGGTTCTCCAGGTGCTGTCAGTACTTTGTTACTGATGACAGTTGCTTCTCTCACGTCCTGACGGAGTGTAGACTTCCGCGCATCTGTATCGATGTCAACCTCCACTGTACCCTCTTCGGCAGGGTCGACGTCGCCGCCAATAGAGGACCAAAGTTGCTCGTCCTGCCATTTATCGAAGTGGTTGAAGATATCACCATCTGCTACGTCCCCAAGGCCAACATCAGTGACTCTAGTCGCACCGCACCTGTTGAACTCTGCATCCAGGAGTTTTGGTATTCTGTGAAACGTCGAGGTCCAATCATCTACAATGGTAAGCAACCGCTTGGATGCCTAGATAGACAAAGTGGGGGATGGGTATACATACGATTCCCGCAGCCATAAACTGCGTATTTCACTCCGGTCATTGTACCACTAGCGAGCCCTTGGATCCACTCGACAAAATGTGCGGCATTGTCTGGTGGCTGCCCTTCATAACTGGACGATATGACGATCACCGGCTGATCCTTGGGTACTTTGTCAACACCCGAATCCAAGGGACCAACTTGTGCACTATAGCCTCTACTCGAGGCATCTCTAGCCAAGTTCTGTGCCAATGCCTCACAAGTTCCTGCGTTTGAGCCGTAGAGTATTGTCATGGGTCTCTTTGCCGGTCCAACAGAGGAGATACCGGTTGCCCTATCCTTCTCTGCGGCCTTAGCTTCTGCATCTATATTCACATGAAGCATCTTCTCCAGCTGAACAGGGTCGACATTGTGTCTTAGCGTCGCGCGCATAAAAAAGTCTTTGGGCTTAATAGTAAGTGTCTGTTTTATCTGCAGCTGGTAGCTTGGGTCGTCAAATCGCAGGTTGAAATTCTGGAGGAGCATTGCAGCAGTTAAGATGGTCTCCTGCCATGCAAATGGCCTTCCAATACATCCACGTATACCATTGCCAAAAGGCTTCCAGGAATTTTTAGGGAGTTTTGCAAAAGGCTCATCCAGCATCCGTTCTGGCCTGAAGAGATTGGCATCGTCTCCATACACTGTTGGGTCACGATGAATTTGAGGGATGACGCAAACAATTGCCTGGCCCTTTTTAATCTCATACTTCCCCTTGCCAAGGTAAATAGGGTCCTCCTGACTGTCTGACCGGGGCTGCATTTGGATAGCAATTGCAGAAGGCGAAAGTCTGAGAGTTTCACGCATACAAGCCTCTATATAGGGCAGCTTCGACATATGCTCGACAGTAATAGGTCCACGGCCCACGACTTCATCCACCTGACGCTGCGCAGCTTGGTACGCTGATGGATGTTTCAAGAGATAGTAAAACAAGAACGACAAAAGGCCGCTGGTTGTCTCGTGACCTATAAGATCAAATTAGCTATGCAAAGTCGGCAAAGCGTACGATCTGGAAAAGGGTATCAGCCAACCGGCAATCAAGAAAGTTATCATATTGTTCATGATACTCTCTTCAGTCATCTGTTCTCCAGTTCTAGCATCCTTCCCCTTTAGCATGGCATTGAGCAGGTCCTTTTTGTCATTGGGATTGGCTTTCCGGTCCGCAACCAGGTCCCCGGCGACCTTTTTCATCAGCTCAATATCGGCATCATATTGTTGTTGGGCTGAGTGCATAAAGTATTGAACAACAGCTGGCCGACTTGCTCTGGCTCCAGACTCGGCCAAGAACCCAACCATGGCGTGAACAAAAGGGTGCATATCCTCATGATAGAATGAGTTGAATCGGGTCCCCATGGCACATCTACGTCATTCCATCAGTAAGCAAGCTCAAAAGTGGTCGAGCTAAGAGTAATGCCAGACTTACAAGGCGATAGAGTCAAGAGTCAGGCGCGTGAAATCATCTGTGACATGTATCTTCTCATTGGGACCAAACCGCGCCCATTTAATCACTAGCTGTGATGCAATATCGTGCATCTCATCGAACATGGCCCGAATTGATAACGGACCAAACGCTTATCCCCTTTTCGTCAGCAAAGCTGCCTCTAATCAACGAACATCGCGCCATCGCCATCTGATACTTACCTGGCATCAAAACACGATGTGCAATCTCCCAGTTGTGTTCCCCCGGGTGAGCTGTGAAAAGCCCATCTTGGACTCCGTTTCTGATCTGGGCCAGACTGCCAGCGACGAGTTTCGAGAATCGCTTCTCATTGCAGACCTCATCCATCAAGGACTGAGTGGTGATGAAGATCTTCTCCTCACCACCCAGGGTAAGCCTGAAGATTGGTCCTTCACACCATCTTGTCAGCACGCCCTTTCTCTCAAAACATCTTTTTGAAATGACCAAGACGCACCATATGTATCTGTAAGGTTCCCAAAGGTGGTGAAGGAGTTTACAAGGTCAAGGTTATAAGCATTCCCGACAATGGGCAACGGTGCTGGCCCAGGAATCGGTTCAGACATGTTGTCTAATATTGCCTCTGTAACTAACTAGTCATCCAGCCAAAGACTGAAGGTCAGACCCAGCCCTGGGTCTTGAGAATATATTTATATTATCTTATTGCCTTGAACAATGAGACCAAGAAGCAGCATGATGGTCCGCTGCGGGCAGGAAATGCCTTTTGACGTCAGCTGCCATTGAGCCAGACATGATTGGCCCTGGGCGATTTCTTCTCAATATTGATCCATGCTGAGCAAGGTCTTTGCACTCGGCCTTCCCGATCAAACGGTCGCAGCCCTGCCAGCCCTACCAATAGGGTCTACCGGAAGACGGAGCCGAGAGAGCCGTCTGCCGGTCTCCGAAGGCCCAGAAGAAAGTGTTGATTGTAGACATCGAGGCAGCGCAGTCGAGGACCTCGAGAGACGCCAAAGCCGAGGCACAAGTCAGGTGATTGGAGAATTCCCATCTTAAGGGGAGGCAGTAGTTAGTATTTCACTGGGCGGCCGGCCGAGGCTGGGTGGAAAAGCCAACAGAGTGTCAATAATAATGCAAATAATCCTCTTCATCCGTTGGTCCTCCGGGAATGTCAAACACTTCATCTCCGACACATGGAGATATTTCATGAATTTTTATGAATAGTTGCATAACTAATTGTGCTGTGTTGCATCGTATCCACCGTATTGCTGACCCGCTAATTTGAGTATTAAATATCGTAATGGTCGGTAGCTTTGATACGTGTTAGTCATCCATTTTTAGCCTCAACGTGCAGTTTTAGCTATTTTCACCGCAGGATATTTGGTTGACCAAGCAGCATTTGATATTAGCCAGAATTATACCCGACAAAGGTTTCAGGGGAGGGCTGGTTCCTAGCTCAGCATGACTGGAAAGACAAGGCCAATTGAAAAGTTTGCACAGGCGGCTGCAAAATGCTCTGCCGAGGTGAGATCATGTCCAGATCATAGCGTAAAAGCCCTGTAGCTGACCATGTTGAGTCAGGCAACGGTGTATGGCAAGTGTATCCTGGCCGATTACACTGCTGTATCGAAGGATATGTGTGCCAAAGAGTTCATGAAGCTGAAAGATTGCTACCTGGTACGCGTTTGTTCCCTGGTTATATCGGACCATGTTAATTGTTGATACAGGCCGCCGCAAAGAGACGATAAAACCTCTAATTTCACGCCATCAGACTAAACACAGCGGACTACAATAATAGTTCGAGAGCGAGTAGACCAGGAAAATACGTCTAATATTGTATCTAAACAGGTACACTGCGAGGAGGCACAGTGTTTTTTTTTTTTTTTCTTTTTATAGCTTAACAAGTCGAAGCAGGAACATAGCCCTTTGAACTTCTTGAACTTCCTCCATGATCACATCTTCTTCAGTATCAGGGATCTTCCCTTCGACCTCAGTAACGACGTGTTTGTCCATGGGCCGTCGAAGTGCCTTTTCAAGAGCCTTGGCTTGCCTGTCGAACACCCCTTCAATTCCAATGTCATCAGGATCAGACAGAACACGATATTCCATCCCAACGTCATCCGTTACTTGCAGGCCAGCCTTCTTTCTGAGGCGCTGAACTCTGTTGACGATCTCTCGCGCAATCCCTTCGTCTGCAAGTTCTGGGTACAAGGCCGCATCCAAGATGGTAAGGACGTCATCATCAGTGTTGGTTTCCAGTTCAGAGGAGCCTTCGTCTCGCTTTAATCCTCGCTTCACAACTAGGTCACCCGTCACTAGTTCGATGCCGTCGACTAGTATCTTCCCGGTCTCAACGTATTTCTTCACATCGTCATTGGAGAGTGATGGCAAGGCTTTCTTAACTTTCTGCACGTCCTTCTTCAACTTCTTGCCGAGAACTGGCCAGTCAGCATCAACGCTATACTGGACGTTATATTTAGCTTCGTCGGATGACAGTATCAGGTCGCGGATGTTAAGCTCCTCGGCAATGTACGACTCTAGCGAGCGAACGTCGTCTAGATATTCTTGATCCTTGTGAATAACAACAAGGGACTTCAGAGGACACTTCAAACCGATGGTTCGGCGCTCACGGGAAACTCTACCAAGTTCTATCACCTTCTGCATTCGCCTGACTTGCCTCTCAATAGTCTCATTAAATAGCTCCTCTCGAACTTCTGGGAAGGGAAGGAAGTGTACTGATCGGCTATCTTCTCCTCGGAGATTCTCTGGAATATGTGGTAGGAGGCGAAGATAGATGGTATCGGTGATGAAAGGCGTGAAGGGGGCTAGTCCACGAACCAATGTGTAAAGGACTTCAAAAAGGGTGTTGAGGGCATGCAGTGTATCGTCCAATCCAAGTTCACCCTTTAGACGTCTTCGGTTGAATCGGATATACCAGTTAGTTGTGTTGTCAATGAGTTCAAGTAATCTTGGAACCACCGTGTAGAGTCGGTAACCAGCCATCTCCTCGTTCACAAACTTGAGCAAGCTTTGACAACTGGCCAGGATCCAGCGATCCATGGCGTTGGTGTTAGTGGACTCGGCCTTAGGATCAAACATGTAGTCGACATTTTCAACCTTCTTTAACAGCGCAACCTGACCTTCAAAGAACTTGTAGCTGTTCCACAGTGGCAGGAGGACCTTGGAAACAATTTCCTTGACGCCCGACTCCTTGAACCTCAATGGCTCCGCGCGGACAACTGGCGAATTGATGAGGTATAGTCGAAGTGGATCAGAGCCGTACCGATCCATCACTAAGCCTGGATCCGGGTAGTTCTTCAGACGCTTTGACATCTTCTTCCCATCCTCAGCGAGGACAATTCCATTGACAACACAGTTTTTGAATGGCAGTTTTCCGAAAAGGTGTACGCCCAAAACTGCAAGGGTATAGAACCATCCACGAGTCTGGTCAAGGCCCTCGGCGATGAAATCACCAGGGAACTTGTCCTCGAAACGCTCTTTGTCTTTAAACGGATAATGCTGTGAGGCGTATGGCATGCTTCCTGACTCAAACCAGCAATCAAACACCTCCTCCACGCGGCGGAGCATACCTTTTCCTTTCTTACTAGGAATGGTGATGTGGTCAATCTTGTCACGATGGAGGTCGGTCAATTCGCCGGTATAACCACTCAGCTCCTTTAGCTCCTGCACACTTCCGACAGCAACGATCTCTTCGAAATCCTCACTGGCCCAGAGAGGGATAGGGGTACCCCAATAACGATTTCGAGAAATATTCCAATCTCTTGCGTTTACTATCCAGCTTGCAAAGCGTTTCTCCTTGACAAAAGACGGAACCCAGTATGACTGTTCAATCGACTCCAGCAAAGCAGGAATTACGGGGGTGACCTTGACAAACCAAGAAGGCACTGCTCTATAAATCAAAGGGGTATCAGATCTCCAGCAGAAAGGATAACTATGAGTAATCTGGCTATCAACAACTACTCGGCCTGTGCCTTTCAAGTGTTTGATAATCGCTTTGTCAGCCTCTTTGACATGCATGCCAGCAAAGTCCCTAACCTCCTTGGTGAATCGACCCCTTTCATCTACAGGGTTTGGAGGCAGCCTGTCCCCGCTAATGACGCCGGATTTCATAGCAACGTTGTAATCTTCTTCACCGAACGCGGGAGCCTGGTGGACGATTCCAACACCACTATCGGCGGTAACATAAGACGCAGTGAGTACGCGGAATCCGTGGTCCTTGAACTTGTCGTAGAAGTAGTCAAAGAGGGGCTCATATTTCCATCCTTCCATATCAGAACCCTTGACACGTTCCAGTATCTTGAACTTTGCCTTCTTGGGGTTCTTGTAAAGTGTCCCCAGAAGAGCCTCCAAAATGTAATAGTTCTTGCCCGAGGCCTCATCGTGAATCTTGATATATTCAAAATCCGGATGAACTGCAAGCCCAACATGGGATGGAAGGGTCCATGGCGTGGTCGTCCAAGCCAGAAGGCAAGTCTGGGGGTCATCAAGGAGTGGGAATGAAACGACAACCGCAGGATCTTGAACGTCCTTGTAGTTTTGCTGAGCCTCGAAATTACTCAACGGGGTGTTAAGTGCGGTCGAGTACGGCATGACTCTGTACCCACGATATACAGCGCCTTTGTCAAATAGTTGTTTCAGTATCCACCAGATAGATTCCATAAAGGTGGTGTCCATCGTCTAGACAAGCAAACAAACTGTCAGTAAGGTCGTTTTAGCCCACCATCGTGCCCATGGGAAGAGCGCTCCCACCTTATAATCATTGTCAAAATCAATCCAACGGCCCAGCCTGTCAATGGTCTGCCTCCACTCTGTAGAAAACCTCATAACAATGGCTTTGCATTCAGCGTTGTAGGCCTTGAGGCCGATCTTCTCGACAGCTTCAGAGCCCGACATTCCCAGCATCTTGTCAATTTCATATTCGATCGGAACGCCGTGCGTATCCCAGCCAAATCTGCGCTCGACATGATAGCCCTTCATCGACCAGTATCGAGGAATAATGTCCTTTATGGTGGAAGCAAGCAAATGCCCGTAGTGGGGTAATCCAGTCGCAAATGGCGGGCCATCGTAGAAGGTGTACTCTTTTTTGCCCTTGGATAACTCGACCTGACGCTCAAAGGCCCCGATCTCCTTCCATCGTTTGAGGATGGCCTCCTCTTCCTTTGGAAAGTCGATAGACATGGCGTCGCGAAGATAGTGCTGTGACTCTGCTGCGTGTGAGAAGTGCGTGGGGGGAGCGGAGCAGTCACAGCTATTTAAGCCCTGCCGGAATTTGTGTGTGAGTCAGCGCGGCAAGTGGGAAATTCTGGCCCCAAGGCCTCCTTTTCGCAGCAGGATTCGACCAGCCGCAGTCACATTGGT